>CZCB01000774.1_pt1 | contig 27230 bp, 23 predicted proteins | sample 591991 | NCBI WGS metagenome assembly CZCB01 (sample SAMEA3556809, study PRJEB10932) | anaerobic digester metagenome
GAAAATATTAATCCTTGTTCTATTGATGTTAAAATTAATGTATTCATTGTACTTCCTTTCTAGTAAGACTTATTGTCATAATGGGGAACCCTCTTACAAGTAGACTAATTGGAAGAGGTGTCCCCATCTGGTATTTATTCAATGAACTCTGCTCCTTCGAAGGCTTTATTGTCTTTTGAAAGTCCCAATGCTTCCATAGTCTTTACATTTACAATTTTTCTTAAACCCGAAGGCTGTTGTACATGTAAATCTTTTATATCTACTTCCTTAGTTAGAATTTTCTTAGCCATTTCCCCAGCCTGCCTGCCTAAGTTGTAGTAGCTCAAACCATTTGCCATTAATATACCGTCTGCTGCCTGAGATTCAATTGTTGACAAGGTAAGAAGGTTGTGTTCTATAGCAAGATTAGCAACCAAGTCTATGGATGAAGCCACCATATTATCTGAAATTATATAAAGTACATCTACTTTCTTGGATAGTGTATTAACTGCCTGAGGAATATCATTTACTGTTGTTATTCCAACAGTTTCAACCGTCATATCCAAAGTTTCTGCTGCCTTTTTAACTTCTTCTACTTGAACTTCTGAATTGGATTCACCAGTATTATAGATAATACCTGCACTTGTAACATCTTCTCTCAAGTCCTTTGCCAATTTTAATATTTCAACAGACTCAACTTTATCCGTAACACCGGTTATATTTTCAATTTCATCATGAGCTGTAACTATTTGTGAATATACAGGATCTGTAACAGCTGAAAACAGCACGGGTATATCTGTACCCTTTGTTGCATTTTTAGCCGTTTGGGCTGATAAGGTGGAAATAGCATAGATTAAATCAACTTTATCTTTTACAAATTTTTCAGAAATTACTTGGTTATTCGCTGCATCACCTTGAGCATTTACATAATCAATAGTTACTTTAATACCTTGTTCTTCCAGCTCATCAATTAAACCCTGTCTGACTTCATCAAGAGAGGGGTGCTCCATATATTGTGTAATTCCTATTTTATATGTTTCTTCTCCTGAATTATTAACTGTATCTGTATCATTTGCCTCCACTGTGCAACCTGCCAATATCACTGACATCATAAGTAATACTGCTATTAATTTATTTATTTTCATAATATCCTCCAAAATTATTATTAATTTATATTAAAACTTGGCCAAGTTTTATACATAAGGGAAATCAATAAAAAAAATCTTTCGCTCCTATAAACACATTTTTTTAATGTGCTTATAGGGACGAAAGATTATATTTCCGCGGTACCACCCTATTTATGACGCTCATCTTTTGATGCTCATCATCACTCTTCGAAGTCTAACAACTTCTAACCCTGTAACGTGGGTACACGTGTTTGTCTACTTGGATTACCCGTTGAACAAACCTGCTCCGCAGTGAATATTACATATTTCTTTCATTGTTGGCTTTCACCTTACCCAACTCTCTGTAAATGATCAAAATATCTTTCTCTGCATCAACGCATTTCTATATTTAGTGCTATCATACACCAAGCTAAAAATTTTGTCAACACTTTTTTTAAATTTATTAGCATTAAGAACCCCACTCAAGTAATATAAGATTGATGTTTAGCCCTTGCTCCTTCATTTTAAAGGCATTTAAAACCTAAGTTTTAAATGCCTCTATAGTAAATTCCTATTTAACAACTATATTAAATATTTTTCCTGGTACGTAAATTTCTTTTACCGTAGTTTTACCTTCTACATATTTTGATATATTTTCATCTTCTAATGCTAATTTTCTTGCGGTTTCCACAGTTGCATCTTTTGGTATTAAAATTTTTCCTCTTACCTTACCACTCACCTGTACAGGAAGCTCTATAACATCATCTATAGTTTTTTCTTCATCCCAAACAGGCCATGAATGTTGGTTTAGCATTCCTTCAAATTTTTGTTCCTGCCACATTTCTTCCGTTATATGAGGAGCAACTGGATACAGTAATGTAATAAATGTTTTGAATTCATCCCTGGTAATTTCGCCATCATTGTATATTTCATTTACAAAACTCATCATTGCAGCAATTGCAGTATTATATTTCATAGCTTCGTAATCTTCACTAACTTTTTTAATGGTTTTATGCATAAGAGTTTCCCGCTTCTTGGAATATCCTTCTTCATCGGTAATCAACTCCTGCATTTTCCAAACCCTGTCTAAGAATCTCTTGCAGCCTTTAACACTAGAATCATTCCAAATTGCATATTTTTCATAGTCCCCAATAAACATTATATAGGTTCTTAAAGTATCTGCACCGAATTCATCAATTATGTCGTTGGGATTTACTACATTTCCTCTTGATTTAGACATTTTTTCCCCATCTGCTCCAAGAATCAATCCCTGGGCAGTACGCTTTGCATAAGGTTCCTTAAATGGCACTACTCCTATATCGTACAAGAATCTATGCCAGAATCTTGAATAAATCATATGTCTGGTTACGTGCTCCATACCACCGTTATACCAATCAACAGGACCCCAGTAATCTAATTTTTCCTTTGAAGCAATTGCTTCATTGTTGTGAGGATCTATATATCTTAAGAAATACCATGAAGAACCTGCCCATTGAGGCATGGTATCTGTCTCTCTTTTGGCATCTTCACCACAAACAGGGCACTTAACATTAACCCATTCTGGAATGTTGGCCAAGGGCGATTCTCCTGTATCTGTTGGATGGTAATTTTCAACTTCTGGCAATTTTAGGGGTAGTTCTTCTTCCGGTACTGGAACCATTCCGCAATGAGGGCAGTGAATTATTGGAATAGGCTCTCCCCAGTATCTTTGCCTGTTAAATGCCCAATCCTTCATTTTATAGTTTGTTTTTCTTTCACCTAATTTGTTTTCTTCCAAATAATTCGTTATTTTTTCAATTGCTTCTTTTACCCTTAAGCCATTAATCATGCCGGAATTTACCAGTATTCCGTCTTCCACATCGGTATAAGCTTCCTCTTCTATATTTCCTCCAGCAATTACTTCTATAATGGGTATGTTAAACTTTCTTGCAAATTCCCAGTCTCTTTGGTCATGTCCAGGAACACCCATAACAGCGCCCGTGCCATATCCCATCATAACATAGTCTGCAACCCAAACAGGCACTTCCTCTCCAGAAACTGGATTTATAGCAGTCAAACCCTTTATTTCTACACCTGTTTTATCTTTTGCCAAGTGTACTCTTTCAAATTCTGTTTTCTTTTTTGATTCTTCCTGATATTCTTTAATTTCATCCAAGTTCTCTATTAAAGATGCATATTTTTCAATATAGGGGTGCTCTGGTGCAATTGCCATAAAAGTAACTCCATATAGGGTGTCTGGCCTGGTTGTAAAGACCCTTAAATTATCTTCCGTACCTTTTAGTTTAAAATCAACTTCTGTACCATAAGAGCGACCTATCCAGTTTTCTTGTTCAAGTCTTATTCTGGGCAGGTAATCTACTTCATCCAATCCCTCTAATAGTTTGTCTGCATAATCTCTGATCTTTAAAAACCAAACGTCCTTTTCCATCTGTACTACCTGATTACCACATCGGTCACAGATACCGTTCTGAGAATCTTCATTGGCAAGAACAACTTTGCAGCTGTTACAGAAGTTCACATAGGTCTTATCCTTGAATGCAAGACCATGTTTAAATAATTGAAGAAATATCCATTGAGTCCACTTGTAATAGTCAGGATCTGTAGTATCAACAGTTCTTGACCAATCAAAAGAATATCCGGCATCCTTTAACTGAGCCGTAAAAACCTTAATATTGTCATCAGTTACTTTCCTGGGGTGTTTTCCTGTCTGCATGGCATAGTTTTCAGTGGGCAGACCAAAAGCATCCCATCCAATAGGAAACAATACATTATACCCTTCCAACCTTCTTTTCCTTGCTATTACTTCAAGGGAAGTATAGGCACGAATATGCCCTACATGGAGTCCTACTCCTGACGGATAGGGGAATTCCACCAATGCGTAAAATTTCTTTTTATTCGAATTATCTTCCGCTTTAAAAACTTTATTTTTTTCCCATATTTCCTGCCACTTTTTTTCAATTACATTTGGATTATATGATTTCATTTTTGCCTCCAACTTTTTATTTAAGAATACAATTTTCAAAGGGTTGGGTTATAAAAAAAACTTCCTCCCAGTTGGGACGAAGATCTCCGCGGTACCACCCAAATTAGGCATAAGCCTCACTCAATACTGTAACGGAGTAACCGTTTGAAACTACTTCTTTCGCATCAAATACTCATGGACGAGTTCAGTTCTTTCAATACCGCCTCCCACCAACCGACGGCTCTCTTAAATTGAGTACAAACCTACTACTTCCAATCATTGTATTTATTAACTTTTCCTTCGATTATATCAAAAGTAAAAACCTATTGCAACCGCTATTTTAACTTTATAAAGAGGATTTTTAAAATTGTTTAATTTTTCTCCCACATCTGTTTCTATGACAATATCTTTTGTGTTCTTCCCCTTCTCCTTCACAAAGTTTGTAATCTCCACCTTCAATTCTCAAAACTTTACCTTCTACCAAAAATTCTGCAAGTTTCTTTCTGGCAGACTGGTAAATACCTTGCACCGTAGTCCTGGCCACATTCATCAAACCAGCACATTCTTCCTGGGTAAGTCCTTCTAAATCTATAAGTCTTATAGTTTCATATTCGTCTACAGACATTATAACAAAATGATTTTTTTCTCCCGTAGAATCTAAAGGTCCAAAACGGTTCACATCCGGTAAACAGCAAACTTTTCTCCATTTTCTTGGTCTAGCCATAACACACCTCATTTCATTCTTATGATTTATATTTTATCTATTTAAAAAAATAAGTCAACTATTTACCATATTTCTCGTTATATGTGGTATAATAACTAACATGTTACATTAAAGACAGGAAGGCTTACGATAATTTTTTTGTGTACAAGGTTATCTGGTAAGCTGCTTTATATAGTGAGGTGTTACATGGGTTCTATTACGATATTATTTACATCATTAGGTTTATCTATGGATGCATGTGCCGTTTCAATTTCAAACGGTATGTGTTACGATAATTTTAATAAAAAACAAATTATATCAACAGCTGCTGCCTTCGGATTCTTCCAGGCATTCATGCCTGTCCTAGGTTTCTTTATTGGTTCTACCTTCAGTGATACAATAGCAAGTTTGGACCATTGGATTGCATTAATTCTTCTAGGGTACATAGGTTCGAAAATGATAGTAGATGCTCTAAGAGAACTTAAAAATCCTGAAGTTTGCTTGACCGACAATAGAGATCTAACTCCAAAGACCTTGCTGTTACAGGCAATTGCAACTAGTATAGATGCCTTAGCAGTTGGTGTTGGGTTTGCAGTAATGAAGGTAAATATTATAGCTGCTGCCCTGTCTATAGGCATAATTACATTTTTTAATTCCTTACTTGGTTGTCACTTAGGAAAAAAATTCGGACAACTATTTAAACAAAGAGCTGAAATTTTAGGTGGAATAATATTAGTTTCAATAGGAGTTAAAATTTTTATCGAACATACTATTTTATAATAGAGCTACGGTTCCAAGGAGGATGTATGTATAAGGAAATTATTTTTACTATTGAAAACAATATTGGCTTTATTACATTCAATAGACCAAAGTATGGCAATGCTTTTGCTGAAGCTTCTTATGGTGAAATAATCGATGCTTTAAAAAATTGCAGTGAAAATAATTCTGTAAGAGCTGTTGTGGTTACAGGGAAAGGAAAAAATTTTTCAGCCGGTGGAAATATATTAGATTTTAAAGACTACATAGACAATAATGTTCCATTGCCTGAAGATCTAATAGTAATGGCGGGAAATATGACAAAAGCAGTACGTGAATGTCAAAAGCCTGTTGTAGCTATGATTAACGGAGCTGCTGCAGGGGCAGGTCTTTCTTTTGCATTGGCATGTGATTTCAGAGTGGCCACTGATAAAAGTAAATTCATCACTGCATTTATTGATCTTGGTTTTCCAGGGGATTCGGGACTTATTTACTTTATGAAATCATACATTGGATTAGCAAAAACTACAGAACTTCTAATGACTTCAAAACCATTATCAGGAACAGAAGCTTACGAATTAGGTCTTTGTAATATACTTACAACAGAAGAAACTCTTAAAGAAGAAACATTAAAATTAGCAAATATGCTGGCAGCTAAACCTACTAAGGCAATATCTTTGCAAAAGAAATTAATAAATGAATTTTTTTATAAAAACCTAAGTGAATTTAACAAAAAAGAAGCGGAATACATGGCTCAAAGTTCACTTACTGAAGACCACAAGGAAGCTGTCAACGCATTCCTAGAAAAAAGAAAACCTATATTTAAGGGGAAATAAAACTCAATATGGGCGTTTAAAGCTATTATGCTTAAACGCCCATATTGTTTATTATTTTACATTTGTTAATATTTCATTTTTCTAACTATAATTGACAATAATTAGAATTCTTAGTTACCTATTTTAAGACAGTTCTTTTTATTAATTACATAAGACTATTTGTTAAATTTTGCGGGCAGTTAGATTACCAGATGCAATAGCTTCTGCAAAATTCCAAGGTTTTTGGCAATCACCCACTGCATAAGTCTCTATACCAGTAAGGCTTTCGATTATTTCCGTATTGGGTAGCATATCCATTGCTTCGATAACTGTATCGCACGGAACAGTCACCTCAACTCCGGTCTCACCGAGAATTGTAATCTCCTTGTTTTTCACAGAAGTAATCTTGGCGTTAGGCCATACGCGAGTACCACGAGCATAAAGCATTGGAAGTGTAAAAGTTTTAACCCATTCAGACTGACCTTTAGCAAGTTTTTCAATTGGATCTGGAGAAACAATGGTAACATGCTTACCTTGGGCTATTAGATAAAGAGCAATATCCACTGCCTGTGCATTGCCACCTACTATGGTTACTTTTTCTCCGATATCAGCAGAGGCAATGTCATCGATGGAAATGATATTAGTACCAGCAGTTCCGGTTAAACCTAAAGTGTCACGTTTTCCACCTACAGCAAGAATTACAACGTCAGGTGCTTTTTCTTTGATAAAATCAGCCGTTACTTCCTGGCCTGTAACCACATTTACACCTTTAAGCTCTAATTGATGTTCTAAATAATCACGAAGGTCGTTTAGATTTTCGTGAGGACCTTTGACGGCTGATGCAAATGGAAGAAGACCACCAAGCATTCCTTTCTTTTCGTAAAGAGTAACGTTGTATCCACGTTGTGCTGCAATGCGAGCTGCTTCCATTCCAGCAGGACCACCACCTACTACCATAACATTCTTTTTACCATTTGCAGGAAGTGGTTCATAACCTTCTGGCATTTTTTCTCGATAAGCCCTTTGAACACATGCATTTACACGACAGTGCTCGTATACATTACCTTCCTCATCTCTGTCAAAATGACAGTGCAGGCATCGGGTACAAGGAGCAATTTCTTCAATGCGGCCTTCTCGGAGCTTGTTTACATATTCTGTATCTACAATTAATGGACGGTTCATAATTAGAAAATCTACTTTTCCATCTTTAAGTGCTTGTTCAAAGAAATCTGGAGCATGGGCTGGGTCCATATAGGTAACAGTTCCTACAGGGATTGAAACTGCCTCTTTGATTTCTTGGGCTACGTTAAGCATCATTCCGCAACCAGAATGGTTAGCAATAAGTTTTCCTTCCCAGTGGCGTGAGAAATCAAACTGGGTGCCGTATCCTGTAGTTCCTTCGATACCATATCCTGTGAAATACAGATCTGATGCAAACTGACAAACATGCATACCTGCAGGCCCCAATCTTACATGCAGACTGTCTGCTCCAGCAGCCTCCAACAGTTTTGCAATTTCTCTGTTTTCTGCAACTGTAGTAAAACGGGAATTGTCTCCTAAGTTTTGATCGTTTTCCTCTATACCATTTATAAGTACTTGAACAATAAAATCTTTGCCGCATTCTTTTTTGATTCCCTGAATGATTTCAGTAATGAAGCGGGCTCTGTTTTCAAATGACTGTGGTCCGTAATGATCTGTACGGTGATTACGATTTCGGGATAAGAATGCTTGTCCAATGTTGTTGCCAGCCGCATTTATTTCAAATCCATCAAAACCTGCATCGTGAAGTATTTTGGCAGCATTTATAATATCTTCCTGGAAAGAAGCTATATCTTCTAATGTTAGATCGTCTGCAGTAGCTTGTGTGAATGATCCATCTTCATTTTGTTTTCCTATAGTAGCGCCCATAGAGTCAAATTGGTAACCAATGTAAGCTCCCTCGGCATGAACTGCTTCAACTAATTCATGCACAGGATAAGTCATTAAATCTTTTTTCCTTGTAACTGGGTACTTGGTGAGTATATTAGCGAAGTTTTCACACCAGATCATTTGGACGCCACCTTTGGCAAAATTAGTGTAATAAGCTATTGATTCTTCGGTGAGACCGTTTGCAAAGGTATCAGAACCTGCAGCTGCTTTGACCATGCGATGATTTAGAGTCAAAGGACCTAACTTCCAGTCTGAAAATAGAGTGGTTTTGGAAAAGTCAGAAATTGAATTACTTCTGTAATCGTAATCCTGGGGGTTAAGGTGTGCTCCCGCAGTTTGTGGAGTAATTAAATTCTTAACATCATTCTGTACAGGCTTTTGAACGTCAGTTGGTGTTGGTGCTGGTGTTGGGTTAGGTGATGGTTCTGGTGCCTGAACAGTCTGTTGCGTACAACCAGCAAGACCGAAGGCAGCAACACCCACAGCTCCTGCAGCTGCTCCTTTTATGAAGCTTCTTCTTGTAATTTTTTTACCCATGTAATCTTCTCCTTTCAAATGTCAAATGTTTTCCTCAATTGTAATTTTATCACAAGTTTGATAAATGTCAATCATATAACGCACTAATTCTATTTAATTGTATTTTTACATAATAATGAAGTTCATAGGATACCCTATCAGAGCTAAGTAACCTTAACTGGTTGGATCAATAACAGCTTCGCAATAAAAAACCCTTTTTATACGTTTTTCTTGAGTATAAAAAGGGCATTAGTTGTGTTAAAAACATAACTCAGTTATCTTTCATCCTACATCATTACTTAAAGGATAAACTCTATAACCATTAAAATTACTCTTCATTAGGGATTTCCCAGTTGTGATAAACGTCCTGGACGTCGTCGTTATCTTCTAAGGCATCCAATAGTTTTTCAAGATTTTTAAGGGCGTCTTCATCTTCTACTTTTACATAAGTTTGGGGAATATACATAATATCTCCCTTGATGTTTTCATAGCCTGCTTCTTTTAAATTATTAAGAACCTGGATGAAATCTTCAGGTACTGTCGTTACTTCATACCCTCCATCTACAACTTCAAAATCTTCGGCTCCTGCTTCGAGTGCAGCCATCATTATTTCTTCTTCATCCATATTGCCGTTATTTTCAATAGATATAACTCCTTTTCTCTCAAAGAGATAGCTTACACATCCTGTAGTACCTAAATTTCCGTTATATTTAGAAAAATAATGTCTGATGTCGGCAGCAGTCCTGTTTTTATTATTTGTTAAACATTGAACCATAAAGGCGGTCCCGCTGGGGCCGTATCCTTCATATGTAATAGTTTCAAAGTTCTCACCTGATGCTGCTGCAAGGCCTGCCTTTATTGCTCTTTCTATATTGTCCTTTGGCATATTTTGTGCCTTTGCTTTTTCTATTGCTGTTGCCAAGGAGGAGTTATATTCGGGGTCCTGTCCACCTTCTCTTACCGCTACGGTTATTGCACGGGCAAGTTTTGTAAATATTTTTCCTCTTAATGCATCTTGTTTACCTTTACGATTTTTAATATTGCTCCACTTTGAATGTCCAGCCATAGTAACCTCCTTATATTGCCTGTAATTCTATGAGAAAATTATTTTCCCGTCTTTAACTGAATAATGTTTTGTCTCACCTAAGACCACTTCAGCTTTTCCGCCAGTTATTTCAGCTGTCAGCGCCTTTATTTCTTCAACTCTTTCACTTTCAACAATAAGTTTAAATTCTACTTGTTCTTCATACAACTTGTCAATAACCGTGAAGCTATTTTTTAAAAGTTCATTTTCCATTTTTCCTAAAAGGGTGTAATCTATTTTAAATGATACATCATAAAATAGGTTTTTGTCTACTATTATTCCACTATCCAAAGCGATTTTTGCACCCTTGGTATAGGCCCTTACCAGCCCTCCAGCACCTAAGAGCACTCCACCAAAATACCTGGTTACCACAACAGCAACGTTTCTTAGATTTTCCTGCTTAATTACATTCAGTACAGGTATGCCTGCAGTCCCTGAAGGCTCTCCGTCATCGGAAAATCTTTGTATGTTCGAGTTTTCGCCTATAACATAGGCATAAACATTGTGAGTTGCATCCTTGAATTCTTTTTTGATTCTGTCAATAAATTCCAAAGCTTCTTCTTCACTTTCAACAGGACAGGCTGTACCTATGAATCTTGACTTATTAATAATTATTTCATCTCTTCCTTCTTTATGGACAGATTTGTAATTATTCATACTTTTCACCTATTATATATTTCTCAAACTCTTTCATTTCATCTTCATACAATAAAACTCTTAAAGAAACTCCTTCTCCATCAAATTCTTCATATTCAATTACCCTATTTTCATAAAGCCAATAATAAACTTTAAGCTGGTCATTAGGAATTTTTAGTTCATAAAAACTTTTCATTCCGTTAATTTGAGTATCCACAGCTTCTAACAGCACATCAATATTGTACTTGTGTTTAGCAGATATATATACTATGTTATTAGTTGAAGCAGTAGTTATTTTCTCATTCAAGATTTTATCCACCTTGTTGTAAACCGTAATGATGGGTATATCCTTATCTGTAATTTTTTCTATAAGTTCAGTTGTTGTTTCTTTATGAACCGAAAGATTTTCATCATTTATATCTATGAGATGAATTATTAAGTCCGCATATTTCAATTCTTCCAATGTTCCCTTAAATGCTTCCACTATTTGTGTAGGAAGTTTTTTGATAAAGCCAACCGTATCGGAAAAAATGGCCTTTCTTCCTCCAGGAAGTTTTACCCTTCTTAATTCTGTATCCAATGTTGCAAAAAGCATGTCATGAGCGAAAACTTTTTTGCCTTCTGCTTCTTCATCGCTGTACTCACTTTCCAACAAAGCATTTAACAATGTGGACTTACCTGCATTAGTATAACCTACTATGGATACAATGGGTATCTGTTCCTTCATCCTTTTCTTTCTTTTAGTTTCCCTTACCTTACCCAATTCTTCCAACTGTTTTTGAATATCTGATATTTTTTCCTTTATTCTTCTTCTATCAATTTCTAACTTTTGCTCTCCAGGACCTCTTGTTCCAATTCCTCCACCTAATCTTGAAAGATTCTTATTTACTCCTATAAGCCTGGGTAAAGTGTATTTTAACTGAGCTAATTCCACCTGAAGCTGTCCTTCTTTGGTAAAAGCTCTCCGGGCAAATATATCAAGTATAAGAGTAGTCCTGTCTACTACCTTTGCATCTAAGACTTCCTCTAAATTCCTGATTTGAGATCCACTTAATTCATCATTAAATACTACTGTATCTATTTCCAATTCTTTTACATAATTTGCTATTTCCTCAACTTTTCCCTGACCTACATAGAATCTGTTATCAATACTTTGTCTGTTCTGAACAATGCTGGAAACTACTTCCCCTCCGGCTGCTTCCACCAATTGTCCCAATTCTTCAATGTCATTGGAATTTTCATCACCAGATAGTTGAACGGCTATAAGCAAGCATCTTTCCTTTTCCATTTATCCTCCGAATTCTTAAGCTAATTTATATACAATATAACATCAATAGCGGTTTTTTGCAATTATTTTGCACTGACTTGTATAAGTTTGTAGAAGTAAGGATACTAATTATTAAGATTTTTATAATTTCTATTATAGGGCTTCTTATGCTATTGATTTCACTAACTGACTATTATATAATATTTTAGATTTAAAAAAATTGACTATATTGGTATTGTTTATGATATACTAATGTATACCCTGGAGGTTTAATATGCCAAAAAAGAATAAAAATATAGAGATAGTTGAAAGTAACGACTTAGATACAAAGAAAAGAGAAGATAGAAAAAAGAAAAAAGCAAAGCAGAAAAGAAAAGTCATTATACGTGTAACTCTGCTGATAATTTTTGTAGCAATGATTATCGTTGGTGGAGCTATTTTTGGTATGGTATTAGGAATAATCAAATCTGCTCCTGAAATTGATCCCACTGGTATGCATCATACTCTGACGGAAAGTTCGGTTATTGTTGATGAAAATGGAAATATAATTGAGCAGATTCACGACCCTAATGAAAACAGGGAAATTGTTCCTCTCAATAAGATTCCACAACATTTAAGAGACGCCTTTATCGCTATTGAAGACCATAGATTTGAAAAACATTTCGGTATAGATATAAAACGTATTGGAGGCTCTCTTTTACATAATGTTAAAGTTGGTGATCCTACAGCCCAAGGTGCAAGTACAATTACACAGCAGTTGGTTAAGAACGTATATTTGACCAATGAAAAATCCTGGGAACGAAAAATTAAGGAAATATACATTGCACTTCAGGTTGAAAGAAAACTTTCAAAAGAGCAAATACTTGAGAATTACCTCAACACCATACCCTTAGGTCAAAGTGCTTACGGTGTTCAGGCTGCAGCTCATGCATATTTTTCCAAGGACGTAAGTGAGCTTACACTAGCGGAAAGTGCACTTTTGGCGGGAGCTGCAAGAAGTACATTACACTATGCTCCTTTTAACCGATATAACTTGGAAGATATAAATGATATTCCCGAAGAGGATATTGTAGGCTACGTATATATAGGTTCCGTTCAATATGCTTGTGTTTTCAATCAGTCGGCTGTTGACAGGCAAAGGGTAATATTAAGAAGAATGCTGGAATTAGAATTCATTTCCCAGGAAGAATATGACCAAGCAATTGCAGAAGATATGCGTGCCGCATTAAATCCCGGCCAAACAAAGATAGAAGGTATTTCTTCAACCCCCATGGACTATGTAAAAGAAAAAGTCGTAGAAGATTTAATGGTTACTCAGAATATGACCTACCAGGAGGCTGAAAATTACCTGTACAAGGGAGGTCTGACCATTACATCCACCATCGATGTAGAAATGCAAAAATCCTTGGAAGAATCCTTCAAGAATTTTTCAGTTCTCTACTTAGGTACAGAGCCAGCAGGAGATAAGCCTATTGCCCAAGACTGGAGGTATTTCAGGTGGTCTGGTGGCGAGGGCAGCGGTATGTTAGATTCTGCGCTAAATATACTTAACGAAAACGGTCAGTTAATTTTTTACGCTAAAGAAAATATTTTAGATGAAGAAAACAACATTTACTTAAATCCAGATGAATTTAGTTACGATGACAGCGGTGATTTGATCATTAATTCCAAAAAATTTGATATTTATTCTTCCACTATAGACATTGTGGATGCATATACCATAGACGATAAAATGAATTTTGTATCTCATAACATTGGAGCCTTAAATGTGGGTAACAATTATGAGATCCTTGAAAAAAAGGGAACAAAAGGTTCTTTCAAAATACCCAAAAGTTATTTGGACAAAAATCCGGGAATGTTTGTTTTAGGAAGTGACGGCTTATTAAAAATCCCTGAAGGATATTTCTACTACCAGGAAAAAGGTATAGTCCAGCCTCAGGCAGCAATGGTAATTTTAGATTACAGAACTGGTAAAATCAAGGCAATAATAGGAGGAAGACAAATTGAAGGAAGCAGAACCTTCAACAGGGCAACCGATGCTGCAAGACAACCAGGCTCAACTATTAAACCCCTGTCCGTATACTTACCAGCCCTTGATTTAGGATATTCAGCAGCTTATCCCATAGATGACCTGCCTAAATACAATGAAAAGGGCGATAGGTGGCCAAAAAATTGGTACGAACACAGGGCTGTAAAATATTGGGGTATAACTACCTTGCGAAAATCTGTGGAACAATCCATTAACACAAATGCAGTTACTATGCTTGAAACTATAGGCCTTGATGCTGCAATAAGCTCATTGACAAAGTTAGGTTTAATTAATCCAGATAATCCTGAAAATGATACTTTTGTATCCCCAGAAGAAAACCCGGTATATAACGATGTAAATTTAGCATCTCTTGCTTTAGGTGGTCTTACGAAGGGATTTTCACCCTTGGGAATGACGGCAGCTTACGGTGCTATTGCTAATGATGGTGTGTACATTGAACCCATAGTTTATACAAAAGTTGTTAACTCTAAAGGTGAAACAATAATGGAAAAAATTCCGGAAACCCGTGTTGTGGTTAGTCCGGAGGTGGCTTCTCTAATGGTTGATATATTGAGAACTACTGTAAATCCAGGTCTTTCCTACAGGGCAAAACTTCCGGCAGAATTAGGTATTGATGTGGCAGGAAAAACTGGTACAACACAAGCAAACGGAGATTTCTGGTTTGTAGGATTTACTCCTTACTATGTGGGAGGAATTTGGGTAGGAAACGATAATGTTCAAATGAAACTGTCAGGAGACAGTGGAAATAACGCAAGACTATGGAGCGGCATTATGACTCCAATTCACCAAGGCTTGCCTCCTGCAACCTTTACCCGCAATCCGAATTTAATTCCAGTTAGTGTGTGCTCACAATCTGGTAAACTTCCTGGCGACCTATGTGCCCATGACCAAAGAGGCAGCCAGATAATAACTGAATACTTCGTACCTGGAACGCAACCTACATCTACTTGCGACATACATGTTAAAGTTGAAGTATGCTCCAGCTCCAATATGTTGAAATCACCATATTGTCCAGGTAATTTAATCGAAGAAAGAGTTTTTATAACTAGGGATCCCCTATACGATCCAGAAGAGAAAACACCGAACTTTGAAGCTAAAAAACTATATCAGCAGGTGTTAGAAGACAGGATTATATTTACTTTGGAAGAAATTAAACAGATTTACGCTGGTCAGGTAACTTTCAATGAAAATAATGAAATAACTCATGTTTTAGGAGTTGAAGTGGAAAGTTTAGGGTTCTCAGGACTACTGACGGAAGATTATCAATACCAGGTTCCTACAAAAATGTGCACCTACCATACCAAGTGGCATTATGACCAGTGGCTGAATGAAGAAAGCAGAGGTAATGACGGTAACGGAAACTCCAACAATAACGGTAACAACGGTAATGGTAACGGCAACGGAAACAATGGTAATGGTAACAACGGAAGAAACAGAGATATTTTAGACGATATTATAAATGATTTAATAGATCAATTTGAGGGTAGTGAAGAAGATCCACTACCCATTGATGGGATATTAGAATCCATAGAAAATTAAAGAGTTCAGACCCAATCTGAACTCTTTATTTATCCCCCTTGGGATTAAATATTACAGCCACAAGGTATCCAAACACTAATGCCGCTGCAACCCCTGGTGCAGTCTTTATAATACCTCCGCTTAATGCCCCCATAAACCCTTTTGAACTTGCTTCTTCCATAGCGCCCTTTGCCAAAGAATTTCCGAATCCCAAAAGGGGAACTGTTGCTCCAGAATGTCCTATTTCTACAATTTTGTCATAGATACCCAAGTATCCTAATATAACTCCCGTTACAACTAGCGCAACAAGCAAGTAGGCATTATTTTTCTTAAAGGTGTCTATTACAATTTGTCCTATTAAACAAATGGTACCCCCTATTAAAAAACTCATTACATAATTCATATTGCCTCCTAAATCTCAATTCCCAGACAATGGGCAATTCCTGGTATACTTTCACCCTGCAATGTTGCGGTAGTAGAATGAAGAGCTCCAGTAGATGCAAATAGAAGACTTTTTAGTTCATTGTTTAATAATTTTTTGTATAAAAATGAACCAAACACCGTAGCTGAACATCCGCATCCGCTACCTCCAGCATGCACATCCTGCTTCTCTATATCGAAGATTATTGTGCCACAATCATCATACTTGGATTCAATACTGTTATTATCTTCATTAAACATTTTATTTACTATGGCTTTACCAATAACCCCTAAGTCTCCGGTAACAATCATGTCATAATTAATACCAGTATCCTGAAGGTGCTGATTCAAAGAATCATAAGCTGCCGGAGCCATGGCAGCACCCATGTTATTTGCATCTTTAACACCTAAATCAACAATTTTTCCAAAGGTAACGTGCTTTATTTTAGGACCTTTCCCACTATTGGACAACCACACTGCTGCTGAGCCAGTTACTGTCCATTGCGCCGACTCATGTCGTTGACCTCCCATTTCAAGAGGCAATCTAAACTGTCTTTCTGCGCTGCAGAAATGACTTGATGTAACACATACTACATTCTCGGCAAAACCTCCATCTATTATCAGTGCTCCTAAACCCATTGTCAAAGTCATGGTAGAACAAGCACCGTAAACCCCTATGTATGGTATTTCTAATTCTCTTGCAGCAAAGGAAGAAGAAGTTATTTGATTAAGTAAGTCGCCAGATATTATTAGATCAATATTATCTCTTATTAAACTGTTTCTGTTTAATAAATTCTCTACTGCTGTTTTTTGAAGCTTTAATTCGCATTTTTCCCATGAATCCTCTCCCCATAAATCATCTGTAATTACCATATCGAATTTATCTTTAAGGGGGCCTTCTCCTTCCTTAGGTCCTACTATGGTATATACGTCTCTTATTACAACGTCCCCGCCTATTTTGTAAGTTTTTCCGATTTTCTTCATCTTTACTCCTTACCTAAAAGCCATACTTAATAAACCTGCTACAAATGACGATAAGTACCCAAATAGCAATACGGGACCTGCCAATTTAAAAATATTTGCAGCTGTTCCCAGTACATATCCTTCTCTTTTAAATTCCAGGGCAGGAGAAACTACAGAGTTTGCAAATCCCGTAATCGGTACAACCGTTCCCGCACCACCTATTTTCCCTAATTTATCGTACCAGCCTAAGCCTGTCAACAATGCGCTTATTCCAACCAATACTACCGATGTCATAGGAGATGCTTCATCTTCCGTAATTCCAAGCCATGATACGAAAGAATCATTAATAAATTCTCCTATTACACATATTGCTCCACCAAAAATAAAAGCCATTATACAATTTTTTAACATCTTATTTTTTGGTGTAATTTCATCAACAACCTGCTGGTAATTATCTTTATTATATTTCATTTTGCCTCCCTCCTATTATTAATTGACAAATTCATATTATAATAAAACTGCACTTTCCGGTATTTTTTTGAGGGAGCCGTCTATATTGTTTCCAAAATAAATTGCAGTAAAACCAATTAACAATAATAATACTAATATAAATATCTTTTTTTTCATATAAATCACCTCATGAGTATTATTTACAAAAAAGATATTTGAATACTAAAAAAAAGCACTAACAGTGCCTTTTTTATTAAAAAATGTTAAATTATATCTCTCGCTTATTAAACTTATAAGCCTATTTTTTAGTCAGACTTTGGTTTTTTTTCACTGATTTTTTTTCTCAATATAACTTTTGTTCCAACATCTTTTTCTGATAATACAACTAACTCATCCATAAAGGACTCCATGTATGAAAAACCCATACCTGAGCGCTCTAATTCTGGACATGTTGTAAATAAAGGTTCCCTTGCCTTTTCTACATCTGCTATACCACAGCCGAAGTCTTCCACTATTATTTCTACCACCTGCCCCTTAATTCTGCATTGTATTACAATTTCACCTATTTCATCTTTATATGCATGTACCACTGCATTTGTAACCGCTTCCGATACTGCAGTCTTAATATCGGATATTTCGCTCATTGTTGGATTTAAACTTGAACAGAAGGCAGCAACTGTTGCTCTTGCAAAAGATTCATTTATGGATAAACTAGGTATTTTAATATAAACATAATTATTATGCATTTTATCCCCCTATAATATTTATTATTTTTCCGATGCCGCTCATGTCTAAAATTCTTCTCACTTTTGTGCTGGCATTTATTATTTCTATTACTCCGTTGCGTTTTCTGATTAATTTGTAGCGTCCGATAATAAAGCCGATGCCAGAACTGTCAATAAAATCAAGGCCATGGAAATCTATTACTAATTTATTATAATTATTTTTTCTTATTTTTTCATCGATTATATCCCTAATTTGATCGGCACCATGATGGTCTAACTCTCCTTTTAGCTTAATTGTTAGAACTTGTCCACTTTCAATAAATTCAATATTCACACAATCATCCTTTCATCCTAATGTACTAGCAATTATACTACTAGAAAAAGGATTGTGCTTTGACTTATTTTGCCTAATATTGTCGATAATTAAACTAAAATTGGGACTGAAGATAGGGAAACAATAAGGAGAATTCCGAACCTTTGCCAAATTTACTCCTGACTCGTATTTTTCCCTTGTGACCTAACAGTATAATCTTTGCAATAGATAGGCCTAAACCGTGGCCACCTATTGCTTTACTTCGGGATTCTTCCGCCCGGTAAAGTCTGTCAAATATTTTATCTAAATCCTCTTTTTTAATTCCAATACCCGTATCTTTTACTTTAATAACATAATAATCGTCCTCTATAAATCCCGACACCATAATATGTCCCCCTGGAGGAGTAAATTTCATTGCATTGTCTATTATTATTCTGATAGCCTGCTTAATTTGCATTTTATCCCCGTAAATAATTGCATCATGATAGAAATCAAAATATAATTTATGCTCTTTGTCTATCATCTTTGTCTCTTTTTCTATTTCATTAAGGATGCTCATGATTCTAAAATCTTCCTTGGTAAAGTTCAAGGTGCTCCTATCACTCCTGGCAATAAACAATAACTTTTCTATTAAATCCTGCATATTATCCGTTTCGTTTTTTATTGCCTCTATGGATTCTTCTAATACAGCCTTATCGTTCTTCCCCCAACGATCCAGCATGTTTACATAACCTTTTATTACTGCTATGGGAGTACGAAGTTCGTGGGAGGCATCAGAAACGAATTGCTGCTGTATCTTGTATCCCCCTTCTATTCTATCCATCATTTCGTTAAAAGTTTGAGACAACTCCTTTAATTCATCCTGGGCATCCTTTATATCTAGTCGAGTATTAATATTATTAACAGTTATAGTCTTGGTAATTTCAGTCATATTTTTAATAGGACCTATTAACTTGTAACTGGTGCTTACTACAATAGGAATAATGAATAAAAGACCTAAAGCTCCTGAAATCAATACTACAAAACTGATTCTCCAGGCATCCTTCAGTATTTCTCCTACCGGGTAACTAATATTTAAATAGTAATCAGAATTTCTGTAGCTAAAAGCTCCAGAATAAATATATTCATTATCAAAGAGTATTTTTTCTATTACCAGCAATATACTTGAGACATACTTGCCATGCCTTCCTGTGGAAAAATATGTGTTTAAATTTTCATCGTATATTTCAACAGAATTGTAGTCACTATCCCTTACCTTAATATTTCTTACTTCGGGGAAGTTTTTTACTATATACTCAACATCATTTGTTATTACAGTATTTTCAAACTTTCTAATTTCAAGCAAAAAATATCCAACAGTAGTAGTCAAAGCAGCTATCATTATTATTACAATATACAATAAGACATATGTTGTGGATATTTTGAAAGCAATAGAAAATTTGAGCCTTTTAAAAAAACTTATCAATAATTTTATTATTATCCTAAATGGATACAAAATTAATTTAAGCAAAGTTTTAATTATTGTCCTAACCATGGGAAATTCCTTTATTCTCGTATTATGTAGCCTACCCCTCTTACTGTTTCAATAAGATTTACATTGTATTTTTGATCAATTTTACTTCTTAAATATCTTATGTAAACATCTATTATATTAGTATCTCCATAATAATCATAACCCCAGACATTATCCAAGATTTTTTCTCTTGACATGACTATATTTTTATTACGCATCAAGTATTCCAACAGTTCAAATTCTTTCTTTGTAAGCTCGATGTTCTCCTTGTCATATTCAACCTTATAGTTGCTTTTAGAAAGTTTAAGTTTACCTATTTTCAGTATATCTTCACTACTATTGTTATTATTTCTTCTTTTTAATAAAACTCTGATTCGAGCCAATAATTCTTCCACAGCAAAGGGTTTAGTCATATAATCATCAGCACCTATGTCCAGGCCCATTACTTTATCAGATATATCATCTTTTGCTGTAAGCATAATTATGGGTACATCGGATGTTTGCCTTAGCCTTCTGCATACTTCAATACCACTTAATTCAGGAAGCATTAAATCTAAAATAATCACATCAATATCCGGGGACTTGCCTTTTTCAAGACCGTCTCTACCATTGCTGGCAATTTCAACCTCATAGCCTTCATATTTCAGTTCAAGCTCTAAAAAACGAGCTATTTTTTGTTCATCCTCCACTATTAATATTTTTTTCTTTCCCATAAAAACCTCTTTTTGTTTTATTATACTATTTATTTCCTGTATTATCAATGAATTATAAAATAAGAACTGGCCCAATGAGTTAACCTTGTTGACGCAATAAATACCAGGCGGTACCTGGTATTTATTCAATAATTATTTCGTTTTCAGTTTCGTCTTCCTCATCTTTTTTATCATCATCCTTGAATATTTCTTCAGATTTAACCTTTATTTTATCAACAGTTTCCTTCACATTCTTTTTTATATTATCTACATTTAAACCTGTAGCTCTGTATACCTTTATCTGGCATGAAGTGAGTACAGCCAATATTAGACCGAATATTACAACCCAAAATGCCATCATAAATCCTATTAACATTACTACCAGAGGCATATCTACAATAGTGGCTCCGTCCTTACCTTTTACAGAAAATCTCAAAGATAGTAGCCTGTTTGCCGTATGGCTAAATCTTCCATGATGCTTTTCATTTTTTCTGCCCTTTTTCTTTTCCAGTTCTATAATTGATTGAATTAAATCCCCATCATTTTTTTCCAAAGTTCTTTTTGCTTCTTCGTAACTTACATTAACCCTTTTTCTTAGTTCATCAATTTGTTCCAATGTCACTTTCATTTTTTCTCCTCCAATTATTATTCTTTTCTTGTTAATAAAATACCACTTAAGAATTAATTATCTTTTAGGGATAAATTAAAATTTGATTAGAAAAGGTTAAGAGTTTTATAACATCTTGCCTACATTGACTTTATAAATTATTCATGATATGATTAATTATCTTTAATCAGCGGCATAGTCCGCATATAGACCGCTTAGGCGGCTTTTATCTTTTTATTAAGGAGTCATAATGAAATCTAAAAGTAAAACTAACCACTTCACCCTTGCCCTCGACCTAGTGGAAGATGGCAACAATATAGAAGTTGAAAATATAAAGAGAAGCCAACTTCCCCCCAATGTAACATCAAAAATGCTTTATAAAGATATAGTAAAAATAGCATGGCCTTCCGTAGTGGAGCTGACATTAACCCAACTTGCCTCCATGGTGGATTTGATGATGGTGGGAGGATTGGGAGCCTGGGCACTGACTGCCGTAGGACTTACTGTACAACCTAAGTTCCTTTTAATGATAATTTTCATTTCTCTGAATGTAGGTGCTACCGCCCTGGTTGCAAGGCATAAGGGAGCCGGAAGACCTGATAAAGCCAATTTAGTTCTTAGGCAAGCCTTAATGCTTAATCTTATTATTTCCGTAATAACATCCATAATAGGATATATTTATTCCGAAAAAATGATTTTATTCATGGGAGCAACAGAAGATAATGTATTAGCGGGAGGAACCATATATTTACAAATTCAAATGATAGGTTTTCCTTTTTTGGCGCTGACTTCAACTATAACCGCAGCTTTAAGAGGGGCCGGCAACTCAAGAACTGCCATGATCTACAATCTTACAGCCAATCTTGTCAATGTAATTTTTAATTATCTTCTAATTGAGGGGAATTTTGGTTTTCCCCGTATGGAAGTTGCAGGTGCTTCATTAGCAACTATAATAGGGCAATTTGTAGCCTTCGTCTTTGCCTCTATCTATATAATGAAGGGAGACCAATACCTTCACCTTCGTTTAAAAGACGGATTTAAATTAGACCTTTTATCAATAAAACAAATAATAACCATTGGTGCTCCAGCCATGATTGAACAATTTTTAATGCGTGTAGGAGTCATAATTTATGTTAAGACCATTGCAGGTTTAGGTACAATTGCATATGCAGTCCATCAAGTGTGTATGAATATTCAAGCTCTGACATTTATGAACGGTCAAGGTTTTGCAGTATCCGCCACATCCCTTACAGGGCAAAGCTTAGGGAAAAACCGCCCGGATATGGCCCATGCCTACAACCACAGAACCAGGAGACTTGGCATGGCCGTTTCCCTGGTACTAGGAGTAATTTTTATCTTCGGAGGAGGTAAAATTGTATCCTTGTACAATGACGACCCTGCCATTGTAACCCAGGGGGCAAGGATAATGCTCTTTGTAAGTTTTACTCAACCTCTTCAGTCCTCCCAATTCATCTTATCAGGTGCTTTAAGAGGTGCGGGAGATACCAGAGCTACGGCCATTATAACATTTATAACAGTATTATTGGTAAGACCTCTATTAGCCATATACTTCATAAATCAATGGAATATGGGGCTTGAGGGAGCATGGCTTGCTTTTATTATCGATCAGGCTTTAAGATCCTTGCTTGTTCTTCTAAGGTACAATTCTGGTAAATGGAGAAGTATAAAGATATAAGGACTATCCACCTTAGTGGTGTGATAGTCCCTTTACTTTAATTTTCCTCTTTAATTAAAATTCTTAAAGCTTCTATTGCTGTAACTATTGCTGCTTCCGTATCGTGCTCTTGAGGATCATCTAATCCTAATCTTCTTCTTTCCTGGTTGGCAATAACATTGAATATTGCCCCTGCTCTTACTTTTCTGTAGGCAGAAACTATGAAAAGAGCAGCTGACTCCATTTCAGAAGCTAAAGCACCCATCTTCATCCATGCATCCCACTTATTAGTTAATTCATATCCTGCTGGTTTGCTTTCTGGTGAATGTTGTCCATAGAAAGAATCCTTGCAATGTACAACACCTACATGGTGCTTTTTATTTAGTTTTTCCGCAGCCTTAATCAATGCATTTGTAACTTTGAAATCTGCAACGGCAGGAAATTCTATTGGTGCATATTCCTTAGTGGTACCTTCCATTCGAATTGATCCTGTAGCGATTACCAAATCACCACCCATAACGTTAATATCCATTCCTCCGCTGGTTCCTACCCTAATAAAGGTGTCTGCACCTATGTTGGCCAATTCTTCAATTGCAATTGCCGCAGAAGGACCTCCTATCCCAGTAGATGTTACGCTTACTTTCACACCCTCTAAGTATCCCGTATAAGTCACATATTCCCTGTTATCTGCCATTAATACGGGATTATCAAAATACTTTGCAATTTTTGCACATCTTTTTGGATCTCCCGGCAATATTACGTACTTGCCCACATCCCCTTCTTCCAAATCAATATGGTATTGTTTTTGGGAATATACCGTGCTCATTTTATCCTCCTTTGATTACACTAATTGCGGTGAATCATTTTCTCTATTTTTAATTTTTACTAATATTATCTTAGATATTTCTTCAAGACTCATAGACCCTACATCGCCCTTTTGTCTTTCTCTTACGGAGACATTATTGTTTTGTTCCTCTTTTTCTCCTACAATAAACATATAGGGTACTTTTTCCATTTGAGCTTCTCTTATTTTATATCCTATTTTTTCAGCTCTGCTATCTAATTCAGCTTTTATGTTAAGGGCATCAAGTTCAGCTTTAATTCTCTCTGCATAGTCTAAGAATTTATCAGAAATAGGAAGTATTTTTACCTGTACTGGTGCAAGCCATGTAGGGAATGCTCCTGCATACTGTTCTATAAGTATACCTAAAAATCTCTCAATACTTCCAAAGGCAACCCTATGAATCATTATAGGTCTGTGTTTTTGACCATCAGAGCCAACATATTCTAATTGGAATCTTTGAGGTAGCTGGTAATCTAATTGAATAGTACCACACTGCCATGTTCTTCCCAGACAGTCTTTTAGATGGAAATCTATTTTGGGACCATAGAATGCACCGTCTCCTTCATTAATTATGAAGTCTAAACCTAATTCTTCTAAAGCAGCCTTTAACGCAGCTTCAGCCATATCCCAGTCCTCTATTTCCCCTAAGAACTTTTCCGGTCTTGTAGAAAGTTCCACATGGTAGGTAAATCCAAAAGTGGAGTACATTTCATCAATTAGCTTGGCTACACCCTTTATTTCATCCTTTATCTGTTCTGGCAGCATAAATATATGAGCATCATCCTGAGTAAAAGCTCTTACCCTCATCAGTCCGTGGAGTGCTCCCGATAACTCATGTCTGTGAACTCTGCCTACTTCTGCCATTCTTAAAGGGAAATCCTTGTAAGAATGCATACTGCTTTTATAGGCTATAATTCCGCCAGGACAGTTCATAGGTTTAATTGCATAATCTTCTTCGTCAATTACTACCGTATACATATTTTCCCTGTAATTGTACCAATGTCCTGATGTTTCCCACAACTGCCTGTTTAATATAATGGGAGATTCTATTTCCACATATCCGGCTTTTTTATGAACTTCTCTCCAATACTTCATAAGCTCATTTTTAACTTCAACACCCTTTGGTAAGAAGAAAGGAAATCCTGGTCCTTCTTCTGCCATAAAGAATAATTCCAATTCTCTGCCTAATTTCCTGTGGTCTCTTTTCTTGGCTTCTTCCAACATTTTTAAATAATCTTCCAAATCTTTTGCTTTCTCAAAAGAAATACCGTAAATACGCTGGAGCATCTTGTTATTTTCATTTCCTCTCCAATAAGCTCCTGCTACGCTTAATAATTTAAAAGCCTTAGGCTTTTTAGTATTTATTAGATGAGGGCCAGCACAAAGGTCTACGAAATCTCCATGTTTATAAAATGAAATTACTGCATCTTCAGGTAGGTCTTGAATTAATTCAACCTTGTAGGGTTCTTGCTCTTCTTCCATATACTTGATTGCTTCTTCCCTAGGAAGTTCAAATCGCTCTAACTCATATCCTTCCTTAACGATTTTCTTCATTTCTGCTTCGATTTTTTCCAAATCTTCATGGGTTAATCTGTACTCTAAGTCAATATCATAATAGAATCCATTTTCAATGGCAGGTCCTATGGCAAGTTTGGCACTAGGCCACAATCTCTTTATAGCATCAGCCATAATATGAGATGATGTATGCCAAAATATTTCTTTCCCTTCCTTATCTTCAAATTTTACAAATCTTATATTTCCATCTTCGTTTAATGTATTTTGCAATCCAATGGTTTTTCCATTGAAAACAGCTCCTACTACATTTCTCGCAAGGCCTTCACTTATACTTTTAGCCACGTCTAAGGCTTTAATTCCCTTTTCATACTCCCTGACACTGTTATCAGGAAATGCAATTTTAATCATACTAATCCTCCATTATTCTAATTCATTATGTTTTTTGCTAATTCAATCCTTATACAATAGGAAGGATACCAATCCTATCAAAAAAATCTCGTTCTCAAACATATGTTTAAGGACGAGATTAATCGTGGTTCCACCTTAATTGCTTCTCAAAGGATTTAAGGCATCCATACCAAGACATTGGGCTCACAGGCTTTCTGTCTTAACTCCGGATTGGTTTTCAAACAGTCATACTTGGGAAGTTCCACCCCTCTTCCCTCTCTGTTAAGCTGGGGCTGTTTTACTCGATCCATCACAGTTGAATTTCCATTTTGACCATTATATTACTCGTTAATTTTTTTGTCAAGTAGATTATTTTCTTTTCTTTCTTTTACCTGAAGACTTGCTGAAGGAAGATTTTCCTGTCTTTGATGAACCTTTTCGGGACTTTTTCCTTTCAGGTATGGATATATTCAAATCTCTTTCTTCTGATGTGTCAAATTTAACAAGCTTTTTAATCATTGCAGCAATTATAGTTTCTGCATCGTATCCCGTATCCAAAAGCTTAGCTGCTAACAGTCTGTTTTCTCCCAATCCTCCCTTTTCAATAACACCTTCAATACTCCTTATAAATTTATCCTGTTTAACTTCATTAACTTTATCTACTGTAGGTATGTTTCTTTTTCTTATTGGCTTTTCAGTATATTTCTCAATATTTTCAAGTTTATCCATTTCCTTTATGCTTACTAAAGTAAAGGATGAACCTTCTTTTCCTGCCCTTCCCGTCCTGCCTATGCGGTGGACATAATGATCTTCCTTCAATGGAACATCATAATTAATAACTGCTTCAACTTCCTTAATATCCAGGCCCCTGGCAGCTACATCTGTGGCTATAAGAATATCTGTTATACCGTTATTAAATTTATTCAGTGTATCTAATCTCTGGGCCTGTTTTATATCTCCATGTATCTTATCACAGTTATATCCTCTTTCAATAAGCTTATCGTATAACCTATCTACCCCTCTTTTAGTATTGCAAAATATTAAGGTCAATTTGGGAGTATAGGTATCAATTAGCCTAGTTAAAGCTTCAAGTTTATCAGACTCTTTAACTAAGAAATAGCTTTGTTTTACTTCCTTAGCTGTAATTCCTTCCCTTAAAACTTTTACATAGACAGGGTCTCTTTGAAATTTTTTGATTATTTTTTTCATTTCCTCCGGAATAGTAGCAGAAAACAGTAAGGACTGGACTGGATGGTCAATTTTACTTAATATCAATTCGATATCTTCTCTAAATCCCATTTTTAGCATTTCATCAGCTTCGTCCAATACTACTATCTTAAGTTCACTTAGCTTAATAACACGCCTGTTTATTAAGTCAATGACCCTGCCAGGAGTACCTACAATAATTTGAGCTCCTCCCTTGAGTTTTTTTATCTGCTCTCCTATGTCCACACCGCCGTAAACTGATACTGTCCGTATACCTTCCATGTATTTTCCTATTTTTCTTGTTTCATTGGCTACCTGTACAGCTAACTCCCTGGTAGGTAACAAAATCAATGCCTGAGGCATTCGTACCTCCGTATCTATCATTTCAAGAATGGGAATAACAAAGGCCGCTGTTTTTCCTGTTCCCGTATTTGATTGTCCTACAATATCTCTTCCCTCTAATATTTGGGGAATTGCCTCCTGCTGAATTTGAGTAGCCTCTATAAAGCCCATATCATCTAAGGCTCTTTGAATATTGTAGTTTATTTTAGTATTTTTAATTTCCATTTATCTAACCTCGTTCTTTTTTTATGGCTTCT
>CZCB01002462.1_pt1 | contig 27225 bp, 21 predicted proteins | sample 591991 | NCBI WGS metagenome assembly CZCB01 (sample SAMEA3556809, study PRJEB10932) | anaerobic digester metagenome
CAGCACCTTAACAGCTGAACAGTGACAGGAAAGCAACAAGCGTAAGAAACCCTTGTCAAGCCGGTCGAAAACCGCGAGACGGAAACTCACTCGAAGGAGTGAGACAACAGTATACTGCGGAGAGTTTGATCCTGGCTCAGGATGAACGCTGGCGGCGTGCCTAATACATGCAAGTCGGACGGTCCCCTTCGGGGGATAGTGGCGAACGGGTGAGTAACGCGTGGGTGACCTGCCCCTGGGAGGGGGACAACAGCTCGAAAGGGCTGCTAATACCCCATGAGCTGGTGGTGGTTAGAGGGCCAGCAGCAAAGCCGCAAGGCGCCCGGGGAGGGGCCCGCGTCCCATCAGCTAGTTGGCGGGGTAACGGCCCACCAAGGCGATGACGGGTAGGGGACCTGAGAGGGTGGCCCCCCACAATGGAACTGAAACACGGTCCATACACCTACGGGTGGCAGCAGTAGGGAATATTGCAGAATGGGCGCAAGCCTGATGCAGCAACGCCGCGTGGGCGATTGAAGGCCTTCGGGTTGTAAAGCCCTTTTGCGCGGGAAGAGGAAGGACGGTACCGCGCGAATAAGCCTCGGCTAACTACGTGCCAGCAGCCGCGGTAAAACGTAGGAGGCGAGCGTTATCCGGATTTACTGGGCGTAAAGCGCGTGCAGGCGGCCCGGCAAGTTGGCTGTGAAAGCCCCCGGCTCAACCGGGGGAGGTCGGTCAAAACTGCCGGTGCTAGAGGATGGGAGAGGGAGATGGAATTCCGGGTGTAGTGGTGAAATGCGTAGAGATCCGGAGGAACACCAGTGGCGAAAGCGATCTTCTGGCCCATCACTGACGCTCAGACGCGAAAGCTAGGGGAGCGAACGGGATTAGAGACCCCGGTAGTCCTAGCCGTAAACGATGTAGACTAGGCGTGGGCGGGTTCAAATCCGTCCGTGCCGCAGCCAACGCGATAAGTCTACCGCCTGGGGACTACGGCCGCAAGGTTAAAACTCAAAGGAATTGACGGGGGCCCGCACAAGCAGCGGAGCGTGTGGTTTAATTCGATGCTACACGAAGAACCTTACCAGGGTTTGACATGCGCGTGGTAGGGAGGTGAAAGCCGACCGACCCTTCGGGGAGCGCGCACAGGTGCTGCATGGCTGTCGTCAGCTCGTGTCGTGAGATGTTCGGTTAAGTCCGCTAACGAGCGCAACCCTCGCTGGGTGTTACAGGTGTCACCCGGGACTGCCGGTCCAAAACCGGAGGAAGGTGGGGATGACGTCAAGTCAGCATGGCCTTTATATCCTGGGCTACACACACGCTACAATGGCCAGTACAATGGGTCGCCAAGCCGCGAGGCGGAGCCAATCCACAAAGCTGGCCTCAGTTCGGATTGCAGGCTGCAACTCGCCTGCATGAAGCTGGAGTTGCTAGTAACCGCAGGTCAGCCATACTGCGGTGAATACGTTCCCGGGCCTTGTACACACCGCCCGTCACGTCATGGGAGCTGGCAACACCTGAAGCCGGTAGCCTAACCGCAAGGAGGGCGCCGTCGAGGGTGGGGCTGGTGACTGGGACGAAGTCGTAACAAGGTAGGTGTACCGGAAGGTGCGCCTGGATCACCTCCTTTCTAGGGAGCAAATGAGCGAAATGAGCCTGCTCATCCAGCTCGATGCTATCCACCAAAAGACAGACTGCCTCCCGGTGTGGGGGCAGCCGGCTGGCGGCTTTCCTGTCACTGCTCAGCCGCTAAGGGGCTGGAGAAAGGGGCCTTTAGCTCAGCTGGTTAGAGCGCGCCTCTGATAAGGGCGAGGTCTCAGGTTCGAGCCCTGAAAGGCCCACTGCGGGGATGTAGCTTAGCTGGGAGAGCGCCGCCTTTGCACGGCGGAGGTCAGGGGTTCGAATCCCCTCATCTCCACAGCAAGCGGAGCGTCTCGGGAGGGGCGCGCCCTGCGACAAGCACCTTAACAACCGATCAACTGTAGGCCAAGCATCGAAAGAACACCAACAGAAACGGGTTCTCTGCATCACGTGAAGTGAAGAAGAGCACAGGGTGGATGCCTTGGCGCCAGGTGCCGATGAAGGACGCGGGACACTGCGAAAAGCCTCGGGGAGCCGTGCACAGGCTGCGATCCGGGGATGTCCGAATGGGGAAACCCGCGGCCGCCGAACAAGCGGCCGCATCCGGCCGTGAACACATAGCGGTGCGGAGGGGCACCCGGGGAACTGAAACATCTCAGTACCCGGAGGAAAAGAAAGAATTCCCCCAGTAGTGGCGAGCGAACGGGGAAGAGCCCAAACCAGGCCCTGCGGGGTCTGGGGTTGAAGGGCCTGCCGACAAAGCCTGAAACGGAGCTAGCGGAAGGGCGTGGAAACGCCTGCCAGAGAGGGTGACAGCCCCGTACGCGAAAGTGAAGGGAAGGCGAGGCAGGTACCTGAGTACTGCCGGGCACGCTAATCCGGCAGGAAGCTGGGGAGTCCACTCTCCAAGGCTAAATACACCTGGCGACCGATAGTGCACCAGTACCGTGAGGGAAAGGTGAAAAGTACCCCGGTGAGGGGAGTGAAAGAGATCCTGAAACCCTGTGCTTACAAGCAGTTGGAGGGCGGTGCCCGGGCAACCGGGCCGCCTGACAGCGTGCCTCTTGGAGAATGAGCCTGCGAGTTAATCTGTGTGGCGAGGTTAAGCCAGCGACAGGCGGAGCCGGAGCGAAAGCGAGTCTGAACAGGGCGAGAAGTGGCACAGATTAGACCCGAAACCGGGTGAGCTACCCATGGCCAGGGTGAAGCGAGGGTAACAGCTCGTGGAGGCCCGCACCTACTAACGTTGCAAAGTTAGGGGATGAGCTGTGGGTAGGGGTGATATGCCAAACGAACCCGGAGATAGCTGGTTCTCCCCGAAATAGCTTTAGGGCTAGCGCGGCGGGGAGTGTTCCGGAGGTAGAGCACTGAATGGGCAAGGGGGCGTTACGCTTACCGACCCCAATCAAACTCCGAATGCCGGGACATATCTGCCGCAGTCGGACTGCGGGTGATGAGATTCGTGGTCGAGAGGGAAACAACCCAGATCATCGGCTAAGGTCCCCAAGTGACCGCTCAGTGGGAAACGAGGTGGGGTTACTGGAACAACCAGGAGGTTGGCTTAGAAGCAGCCACCCTTTAAAGAGTGCGTAATAGCTCACTGGTCTAGTGATCCTGCGCGGAAAATTCAACGGGGCTAAGCGGTCCACCGAAGCCATGGGCTCTTTGTAAAAAGAGCGGTAGGGGAGCGTTCTGCTCAGCGGAGAAGGTCGACCGGAAGGACGGCTGGAGCGGGCAGAAGTGAGAATGCAGGCATGAGTAGCGTAAAACACGTGAGAACCGTGTTCACCGTACATCTAAGGGTTCCGACGCCAGGTCAATCCGCGTCGGGTTAGTCGGGGCCTAAGCCGAGGCCGCAAGGCGTAGGCGATGGACAGCCGGTCAACATTCCGGCACCGCGGTTGGGGAGCGAGGCGGGGACGCAGTGAGGTAGGCCAGCCTGCGACTGGTTGTGCAGGTGCCTGCGCTGTCAGACGAAGAGGCCCACTGGCAAATCCGTGGGCTGAGTTGAGAGCGCGGGGCGAGCCGTCAAGGCATAAGTGAGCTGAGCCTGGCTGCCGAGAAAAGCCGCTAAGTGATGAACCGACCGCGCCCGTACCGCAAACCGACACTGGTGGATGGGTAGAGTATACCAAGGTGAACGGGAGAACCTTCGTTAAGGAATTAGGCAAATTAGCCCCGTAACTTCGGGAGAAGGGGTGCCCCTGGGGGTGGGTCCGAAAGGGCGTAGCGTCTGGGGGTCGCAGTGAAAGGGTTCTAGTGACTGGTTACCAAAACCACAGGTCTCTGCCAAGTCGAAAGACGACGTATAGGGGCTGACGCCTGCCCAGTGCCGGAAGGTTAAGGGGAGAGGTTAGCGTGAGCGAAGCTTTGAACCGAAGCCCCGGTGAACGGCGGCCGTAACTATAACGGTCCTAAGGTAGCGAAATTCCTTGTCGGGTAAGTTCCGACCCGCACGAACGGCGTAACAACTAGAACACTGTCTCAACGAAGGACCCGGTGAAATTGAAATGGCTGTGAAGATGCGGCCTACCCGCAGCAGGACAAAAAGACCCCGTGGAGCTTTACTGCAGTTTGGCATTGCATTTGGGCATGGCTTGTGTAGGATAGGTGGGAGTCTGAGAACTCGGGCCGCCAGGCTCGGGGGAGACAGCGGTGAAATACCACCCTGGCGATGTTTAGATCCTAACCTGGACCCGTAAACCGGGCCGGGGACCGTGCCAGATGGGCAGTTTGACTGGGGCGGTCGCCTCCTAAAAGGTAACGGAGGCGCCCAAAGGTTCCCTCCGGGTGAATGGAAACCACCCTGAGAGTGTAAAGGCAGAAGGGAGCTTGACTGCAAGACCAACGCGTCGCGCAGGGTCGAAAGACGGGCTTAGTGATCCCACGGACCTGAGTGGAAGGGCCGTGGCTTACCGGATAAAAGCTACCCCGGGGATAACAGGCTGGTGAAGTCCAAGAGTTCACATCGACGACTTCGCTCGGCACCTCGATGTCGGCTCATCGCATCCTGGGGCTGGACAAGGTCCCAAGGGTCGGGCTGTTCGCCCGTTAAAGCGGTACGCGAGCTGGGTTCAGACCGTCGTGAGACAGGTCGGTCTCTATCCGCTGTGGGCGTCAGGGATTTGAGAGGAGCTGCCCCTAGTACGAGAGGACCGGGGTGGACAGACCGCTGGTGTGCCAGTTGTCGTGCCAACGGCATCGCTGGGTAGCCACGTCTGGCAGGGATAACCGCTGAAAGCATCTAAGCGGGAAGCTCGCCTCAAGATGAGATCCCTCACTCCTTAGGGAGGTAAGATCGCAGGAAGACCACCTGCTGGATAGGCGGGAGGTGGAAGCGCTGCAAGGCGCGCAGCCAACCCGTACTAATGATCGAGGGCTTTGCGTGGTGCGGAGAACCGGTTTCTGTTGGCAGGAACCTACAGTTGATTGGGTATCGTCCATCCAGAGAGAAAAAGTCTCTTGGTGACCACAGCGGCGGGGGTACACCCGGCCACATCCCGAACCCGGTCGTAAAGACCGCCCGCGCCGATGGTACTGGGGGGGCAGCCCCCCGGGAGAGTAGGTCATCGCCAAGAGACTTTTTTGATTCCAAGCCCCCATCCATTCGGTGAGGGGCTTTTGGGATTCCTGGCTCCCGGATGAGATGACGCTGGAGATCATTATTACCATGTACACGCTGTGGTCATCATGACCACGGTCCGGGATGAACCGGGCCTGGCTTGCCCGCTGTCGGCCGACATGATACACTTTAATCCATCCTATACACCGCCTGCGCGGCCAGGAAGGTAAAGAACCATGCCCCCCATCCTTTATCTGATTGACGGCCATGCACTGGCATACCGAACCTATTTCGCCATCACCGGAGCGAGAAATGAGCGCCTGACGAACTCCAAAGGTGAGCCGACCGCCGGTGTTTTTGGCTTTTTCAATGTCTTTTTCCGCCTGATGGAGCAGGAAAAACCGGAGTATCTGGCCATTGCCTTCGACTCCGGCCACACTTTCCGAAATGAGGTCTATCCGGATTACAAGGCGACCCGCGCCAAGATGCCGGATGACCTGCGCCTCCAGATCGAGCGCATCCGCCAGATCACGGACGCATTCGGCATCCCGCGCCTGGAAAAGGAAGGCGTTGAGGCCGACGACGTGCTGGGCAGCATCGCGGTTCAGGCGGTGGAAAAGGGCATGGCGGTCAAGATCATCACCGGCGACCGGGACCTGCTGCAGCTGGTCAACGAACGCATTATCGTCAATCTGGCCGGATCCAAACTGTCTGAATCACGGGATTTCTCACCGGCGGAGGTGAAAGAATACCTCGGTGTGCGCCCGGATCAGGTGGTGGACTACAAGGCGCTGGTGGGAGATAAATCGGATAACATTCCCGGCGTTCACGGCGCGGGCGAGAAAACCGCCGTGGCCCTGCTGGAAAAGTACGACACGCTGGACAACATTTACGCCCATCTGGACGAGTTTAGCCCGTCACTGCGCAGGCGCCTGGAGGAAAGCAGGGACTCAGCCTACATGAGCCGCGAACTGGCGCGCATCCACACCGATATTGAAGTGACGCTGGACCTGGAAAAAGCGCGCTGCCAGTACGGGGACGGGGCCGAGGTGCGCCGGATCTTTGAGGAGCTGGAGTTCCGCACCCTGCTCGGGCGGCTGGACACGCTGCTGGGCATCCCGCCGGTGGAGAAGGCCGCGCCCTTTGCCGCCGCCGCGGGCGAGCAGCTGAACCTGTTCGGCCAGCCGGTGGTGCAGATTGGCAGCCCGCCTTCCTATTTAGTGGATGTGGAGGTGGTGGACACGCCTGAAAAGCTCACCGCGCTCAGCCAGCGGCTGGCCGCGGCGGAGCAGATCGCGGTGGATACCGAGACCACCAGCACCGACCCGATGCTGGCCGAACTGGTGGGCATTTCGCTGGCGGTGGAGCCGGGCAAGGGCTATTACATCCCGGTCGGGCACCGCACCGGCGAGCCGCAGCTGCCTCTGGAGACGGTCATCGAAGCGCTGCGCCCGGCGCTGTCTGATCCGCGCATCCCCAAGGTGGGGCACCACCTGAAATACGACGGGCTGGTGCTGGCCAACCACGGCCTGGACCTGACCCCCTGCGCCTTCGACACCATGATCGCCGAATGGGTGATCGACCCCGGCGGGCGCAGTCTGGGACTGAAGGACATGGCCGCCCGCTATCTGGACGCGCAGATGACGCACATCGAGGAGCTGATCGGCAAGGGCAAGGCGCAGATTTCCATGGCCATGGTGCCGGTGGAGAACGCCGCCCCGTATGCCGCGGCGGATGCCGAGGTCAGCCTGCGTCTGAAGGACCGGCTGCAGGAGCGCCTGGAGGAATGCGGCGCGACCCGCCTGTTCAACGAGGTGGAAATGCCGCTGGTGCCGGTGCTGATGGAGATGGAGCGGGCCGGCATCGCGCTGGATGTGGACTATCTGCGCTCGATGGGCGCCATTCTGCGACAGCGCATGCACGAGATCGAGGAAGAGATCTACGGCGTGGTCGGCTATCCCTTCAACCTGAACTCCACCCAGCAGCTTTCCAAAGCGCTGTTCTCGACGCTGCAGCTGCAGCCGCCCGACCGGCGCAAGAAGACCGCCAGCGGTCACTATTCCACCTCGGCCGAGGTGCTGGAGATGATCCGCAAGCAGCACCCGGTGGTGGAGTCGATCATTGAGTACCGCGAGCTGGCCAAGCTGCTCTCCACCTACGTGGAGGCGCTGCCGGAGCAAATCAACCCGCGCACCGGACGGGTGCACACTTCCTTCTCACAGACGGGCGCGGTGACCGGCCGGCTGGCGTCCTCGAACCCCAATTTGCAGAACATCCCCACCCGCACCGAGCTGGGGCGCAAGGTGCGCCATGCTTTTGTGGCCGCGCCCGGGAATCTGCTGCTTTCGGTGGACTATTCGCAGATCGAGCTGCGCATTGTCGCCCACATGTCCAAAGACAAGGCCATGCTGACCGCCTTCCAGCAGGGGCACGACATTCACGCCGCCACCGCGGCGGCCATTTACCACATCCCGCTGGAGCAGGTCACCCGCGATCAGCGCCGCAATGCCAAGAGCATCAACTTCGGGTTGATCTACGGGATGAGCGCCTTCGGGCTGACCCGCTCCACCGACCTGACCCTGGCGGAATCCGAAAACTTCCTCAAGGCCTACTTCCAGCAGTTCCCCGGGGTGAAGGCGTTCTTGGACGGGCTGCGCCGGCAGGCGGCCCAGCAGGGGTATGTGGAAACCCTGCTCGGGCGGCGGCGCTACTTCCCCGACCTGGCCAATCTTCGCAATCAGAGCCTGCGCAACCGCGAGGAACGCGAGGCGATCAATGCTCCGGTTCAGGGCACAGCCGCGGACATCATGAAGCTGGCGATGATCCGCGTGCACGACGAGCTGCACCGCTCCGGGCTGAAGGGCAGGGTGCTGCTGCAGGTGCACGACGAGCTGCTGCTCGAGCTGCCGGAAAATGAGCTGGACGCCACCCGTCGGCTGGTGTGCCAGGCGATGGAAAACGCCTTCCCGCTGTCCGTCCGGCTGGAAACTGAGGCGCGTGCGGGGAAGAACTGGGGAGACATGTCCGTCCTTGACTGAGGCTGCTGATTACAGGGAGCGTCATGAGCGATCTGAGCGAGACATCACCGACCAACGAGCGCGCGCCGGAAGCCGGCGGCGCGGAGGCCCGGATACAGCAGCTGTCGCAGGCTGCCGAGGAGTACTACCGCGCGCTGGAACAGTCTCCGGATGACCCTGAACTGCTGGCGAAGCTGGGAGAAACCCTGATCGAGCTGCGCGATCACACCGCCGCGCAGCCAATCTTTCAGAAACTCGCCGCTGCCGCCCCGGACGATCCCGGTCCGCAGCTCCAGCTGGCCCAGCTGGCCGAGCGCCAGTATGACCGGCGCCTGGCAGCCCGCTATTACCTGGCCGCCGCCGAGCGGCAGCTGAAGAACCAGCAGCTGGACGCCGCGCTGGACAGCTGGCAGCAGGCCCAGCGGCTGGACCCGGACAATCTGGAGTCGTACGCCCGGCTGGCCCTGGCTTATGAGCGCCTGGGCCGGCGCCGGATGGCCGTGCACCAGTACCTGGGACTGGCCTCGCTGCTGCAGGCGGCGAACAACCGCGAAAACGCGCTGCAGGCTGTGCAGCGGGCGGTGCGGCTGGCGCCCAACGTTCCGGCCGTGCGCTGGGCGGCAGAAATGCTGCGCGCCGGACAGCCGCTGCCGCCGGCCACCCGCTGGGTGAGCGCGAGCGGTTCTGTGCGCCCGCCGGTCCGGCTGGAAACCGGCGAGCAGGCCATTCACCAGGACCCGATACAGGAGACGCTGCGCTACGCGCTGACGCAGCTGTCGGACATGCTCTACGAGGTGCAGGAAGACCTGTTCGTCCTGGCCGACAAACCTCGCCGTGGGCTGAACGCGCTGGTGAGCGGCTCAGGCCCCGGGGTGGAAGAGGCACCGGACAGCGCCCGGGCGCTGCGCTTCCTGAGCCAGGCCCTCAGCGCGCAGCAGCGACAGTACGACCTGGAAGCTGCCGCCGACCTGGACCGGTCGATCAGCTGCGGTTTGCGCCATCCGGCGGCTTACTACAACCTGGGGTACTTGCTCTCGCGCAAGGATCCGGAGCGCGCGCTGAACCTGCTGCAGAAGGCGCTGCCTCACGAGCACTACGCCCTGGGCGCGTATCTGCTGATGGCCCAGATTGTGTACAACCAGAAGGATTACACCGCCGCCTCCCAGTATTTCCTGCGGGCGCTGCGCCTGGCCGACGCGCTGACCGTCGCCCCGGAGCAGGTGGACCGGCTGACGTTGCTCTACGAGCCGTTCATCGACGAGGCCTCCCGTCAGCAGGACCCGGAGGCCAGCAAAGCGGTGTGCGATTACATCTCCGACCTGCTCCTGCGGCCGAGCTGGCGCAAGGCGCTGAAACAGGGCCGCGAAAAGCTGACCGCCCCGCAGCCCCTGGCCGGGCTGCTGATCAAGTCTCGCGCGGAAGAAGTGGTCGCCGGGCTGGACGCGGTCCGCGAGCTGGCCGCGCAGGGGCATTACCGCTCGGCGATGGAAGACGCCTTCCTGGCGCTGCAGCGCACGCCCACCTTCCTGCCGCTGCATCTGGAGATCGGCGAGCTGCTGCTCCTGCAGGGGGATACGGCGGCGGCCGTGGAAAAGTTCATGCTGGTGGCGCGCCTGTACATCCTGCGCGGCGACAACGCTCAGGCGATTCAAATTCTCCAGCGCATCCTGGAGCTGGCCCCCGCGGACCTGAACGCCCGCCGCATGCTGGTCGATCTGCTGCGCCAGCAGGGCAGTATGCTGAAGGCTGTGCAGCAGAGCCTGGAGCTGGCGGATATGTACTACCAGCGCGCCGATCTGGCGGAGGCCCGCGAGGCGGTGCGGGCCGCGCTGGAAATGGCCCAGAGCGAGCCGAAGGCCCGCCCGCTGCTGGTGACCATCCTGAACAAGCTGGGCGACCTGGACCTGCAGCGGCTGGAGTACCGCCAGGCACTGGCCTCCTACGAGCAGCTGCGCGAAATGCAGCCCGATGCGCCGGGGCCGCGCCGCCGGCTGGCCAGCATTCACTTCCGCATCGGCCAGGACTCCGCCGCGCTGGAAGAGGTGGATGACCTGGTCCAGCGGCTGGAGGAAAAGGGGCAGCACAACCAGGCCATCCAGTTCCTGCTCTCTCTGGTGGAGGACTTCCCCCGGCACATGGACCTGCGCATGCGCCTGGCCCAGCTGTACCGCCGGGCCGGGATGCCCGAACAGGCGGCAGAGCAGCTGGTGATGCTGGCCGACGCGCTGGCCGCCACGGGTGATTACCCGGAGGCGCGCCGCCTGCTGGAGGCGGCGCTGGAACTGCACCCGGACTGGGCTATTCGTGAGCGGCTGGAAGAGCTGGAGTAGGCCTTCCGGCCGTTATTCCACCTTCTTTCCCAGCGTGGCCACGTAGGTCACAAACCGGGCTTCGCCGTCCAGGCCGAGGGCGTCGTTGAGCGCTTTGTCGTCGAAAGCAGCGATGGCGCAGCAGCGGCAGTCCAGCGCTTCGCCCGCCAGGTACAGGTTCTGGCAGATGTGACCGGCGTCCAGATGCAGGTAGCGGTAGCCGCGATCGCCGTAGCGCCAGGTCATGCGCTCCACCTCGGCTGCCCACAGGAAGGTGACCGCGCTGTTGAGGATCTGCTTCTGGTTGCGGCAGGCGGCGGTGATCTCCTCCGCCTTTTCCGGACCGGTTTGCAGCTGCGCCAGCTCGTGGGTCAGGGCCACGTAGCGGTACAGGCCTGGCTCCAGCCCTTCCACGCGGTTGACCAGCAGGTAGGTCTCGAAGGCGTGGCGCGAGCCGGCCGAAGGCACCGTGCGCAGGGTGGTGGGACGGGTGGTAATCTGCTGCACGCCCTGGGTGGCCCAGAGCAGGTAGGCCAGCTCTGAGAGCGACAGCGGCTGCTCGCTGTACCGGCGGCCGGTGCGGCGGTTGGCGATGGCCTGGTGCAGCGACAGGGCGGGCGGCTCCATTTCACCGATGCCGGGCAGGGGGATAAGCGGCGCGCCTTCGGGTGCGGGCAGGGCCAGGGGCGGCTGCGGCAGACCGCGGGCTTCACCGGTGGGTTCCATGTTCTCGTACCGCGTGGCGATCATGAACGTGTGACCTGGGTTGTTAGGCATTGCATCCTCCTGTACGAAGTGGTGAAGGTCTGTCGGTATCGGTTCAACCCCGGTGGAAGCGGCCGGCGAGGCGGCGCGTCCAGCCGAGGATCAGTTCGAGTTCGCTGGCCCGCAGCGCCAGCAGGGCCGCCCCGTAGGCCAGCACGCCCGCGGCCAGGCCGCCCAGCAGAGCCAGCCAGCCGGGGTCGTTCCCGACCAGGGCCAGCCAGCCGGCCAGGACGGCGGCCATGGCGGCGGTCGCTGCGCCGGATTTCCCCAGGGTGCGCAGCATTTCGCGGCCTTCCAGCCCCTTCAGCCGCAGGCTCATCAGCGCAAGCAGGGCCAGCATCTCCAGGAAGGTGGCCAAGGAGTTGGCCAGCGCCAGCCCGCCGTGGGGCATCCAGCCCATGCTGCGGAATAGGGAGGTGAACCCCAGGCTGTAGAGCACGTTCAGGGTCATGGCGGCCACGCCCACAGTGACCGGGGTGCGCGTGTCCTGCAGGGCGTAGAAGGCCCGGCTGACAATTTCCACCACCGAGTGGCCCACCAGCCCCAGCCCGTACCACAGCAGCGCCCAGGTGACCAGCTGGATGGAGCGCTCGTCGAAGGCCGTGGAGCTGTAGAGCACCATCAGCGGGCGGCGCAGCATAATCAGCCCGGCCGAAGCGGGCAGGGCCAGCACCAGCACGGCCCGCAGCGTGCCGGCCAGAGCGGAGCGCATTTCATCCAGCCGCTCCTGCGCGGCCTGGGCGGAGAAGGTGGGCATGGCGGCCACCGCCACCGACTGGGCGATGGCCATCTGCGGCATCAGCATCAGGCGGAAGGCGGCCGTGATGGCAGCCACGCTGCCCGCCGCCAGGTTCAGCCCGATGATGGTGTTGACGAAGAAATTCAACTGAACCACCGCCACACCGAACAGGCGCGGGCCCATCAGGCGGGCCACCTGGCGCACGGCCGGCATGCGCAGGCCCAGTGAGGGCCAGTAGCGCCCGTTCAGGCGCAGCAGCCAGGGCAGCTGGATCAGCAGGTGGAGCAAGGACCCGCCCAGCGCGCCGTAAGCCAGCCGGTACACACCCATCGATTCGGGCAGCAGCCACATCCCCAGAATCCAGCCGAAGGAGTACATGGCCGGGGCGATGGCCGGCGCCCAGAAGATCTGGTGGGCGTTCAGCACGCCCATCAGCAGGCCGCTCAGCCCGAACACCACCACGGTGGGCAGCAGGATGCGCAGCAGCTCGACGGCCAGGGATTCCTGCACCGGATTGCCGCCCGGGTCGAGCAGGAAGAGGCCGTAGCGCACCACCTGCGGGGCGAACACGGCGGCCAGCGCGGCCAGGGCGGTCAGCACCAGCAGCACCAGGTTCGCAATGGCGGAAGCCAGCCGCCAGGCGTCGGTGCGCTCGCCGCGGGTCAGCAGCGCGGTGAAGGTGGGGATAAAGGCCGAGCCTAATGCGCCGCCGGCCGCCAGGTTGTAGAGCGTTTCGGCTACCCGGTTGGCGGCGTAGAAGGTATCCAGCCCGGCCTGGGTGCCGAAGGTGCGGTACACCAGCACATCGCGCAGCAGCCCCACCAGGTTGCTGAGCACGAAGGCCAGCATCACGGTGCCGGCGGCACGGGCGATCTGGCGCTGCGCGGGTTGGACGGCGGCAGGGGAAGTCATCCTTTGAATTATAAAGCAGGTGGGGGCATTCGGGAGACCCGGCCAGGCAGCCGCTGGCCGCTGATCAAATTCCAATCTTTCCCTGCTATACTGAACTCAGGCTCGGGGAGGTGAATATGCTGCCGCTCGCGGATACCATTCGTTCCCGTTCGTTTCCTATCATCAACTGGACGCTGATCGCGGCCAATTTGCTGGTGTTCTTCTATGAGCTCAGCCTGTCACCGGCCGATCTGGAGGTTTTCTTTTCCCGCTTTGCCCTGGTTCCGGCGCTGCTGGACCCGGCCCGGCCGCTTTCTTACCTGACCTTCATCACCCACCAGTTCCTGCACGGTGGCTGGGTGCATATCATTTCCAACCTGTGGATCCTTTACATCTTTGGCGATAACATCGAAGACCGGCTCGGCCCGGGGCGCTACCTGCTGTTCTACCTGACCGGCGGGGTGGTGGCCGCGCTGCTGCAGATCACTCTGATCGGCGAGCCGGATATCCCCATGCTGGGGGCCAGCGGGGCGATTTCGGCGGTGCTGGGCGCTTACATGCTGCTTTTCCCGACCTCCCGGGTGCTGACGCTGGTGCCGTTCTTCTACTTCCTGCAAATGGTGCGCATCCCGGCGGTGATCTACATCGGAATGTGGTTCGTCAGCCAGCTGTTCAGCGGGGTGTTCGCGCTGGCGCCGGGCGCGGCGATGGGCGGTGTGGCCTGGTGGGCGCACATCGGCGGGTTCTTGTTCGGGTTCGCGGCTGTACGCCTGTTCGCCCGGAGACGGCCGGCGCCGCGCTGGTGGCAGGATGAGTATTTCCCCTTTTAGGCTCTGGCCCGGAGGCTGACCATGGATTTTGTGACGCTGCTGTGGATTTTCTTCATCATCATCTCCTTCGCCCCGATGATCCGCCAGCGGATAATCAACACCGCGCGCCGGGAGCTGCTGGAGCAGCTGGAGCGCCAGCGCGGCAGCCGGGTGATCGCGCTCATCCACCGGCAGGAGAGCATGTCCATCCTGGGCTTCCCGCTGGCGCGCTATATTGATATACAGGACTCGGAGCAGGTGCTGCGGGCCATCAAGCTGACCGACGAGAAGGTGCCCATCGACCTGATCCTGCACACACCCGGCGGGCTGGTGCTGGCGGCCGAGCAGATCGCCAACGCGCTGTCGCGCCACCCGGCCAAAGTGACGGTGATTGTGCCGCACTACGCCATGTCGGGCGGCACGCTGATCGCCCTGGCGGCCGACGAGATCCTGATGGACGAGAACGCCGTGCTCGGCCCGGTGGACCCGCAGATCGACAAGTATCCGGCGGTCTCCATTTTGAAGGCCGTGGAGGAGAAAGACATCAACAAGGTGGACGACACCACCCTGATCCTGGCGGACGTGGCTCGCAAGGCCATCCAGCAGGTCAAGGCCACCATCCAGCGCATCGCCTGCTGCCACTATTCGCCGGAAGTGGCCGCTTCGCTGGCCGAGCAGCTGGCCAGCGGGCGCTGGACGCACGATTACCCCATCAGCGTCGAAGAGGGGCGCGAGCTGGGTTTGAATATCAATACCGATATGCCCAAGGAGATCTACAAGCTGATGAACCTGTATCCCCAGGCCGGTCAGCGCCGTCCCTCCGTCGAATACGTCCCGGTTCCTTATTCCGAACGGCCGCGCCTGCCGCGGGGACGCGAGGAGCCATAAAGGAAGGAGGCAGTACGCATGAACGAGCGACCTTATCCGCCCGAATCGGAGGACAACCGGCCGGAACCTGTCCCGGGCGATGAATCCTATGAGCCTGTTGAGCGGCCCTACTACCATGAGGCCGCGCCGGAGGAAGAGCCCGGCGAGCGGTACGTCTTTGAGCCTGGCCCGGCGGCGCAGGAACCGGTTGAACCGGCCGCCGCTGAGGAGCCTGTTGAAGTCTACACGGAGGAAGCGGTGATGGAAGAGCCGGTGGGTGTCAGCGAGCCATTGGAAGTCGAGGAGCCGGCGGCCCCGGCCAGACCGCGCCGCAGGTGGCTGAACTGGATTCTGGGCGGGCTGGCAAGCGCGCTGCTGCTGTTTCTGGCCGGGTTCCTGCTGGCTTACTTTCTGCTCTACCGCCCCGCCGAGCAGGCCCGCCTGGACCTGAGCGAACAGCTGGCGGAGCAGCAGGAGCTGCTGGCACAGGCCAACCAGACCATCGATGATCTGGACGTAGAACTGGCTGCCGCGCAGGCCGCGCTCGCGGCGCAGACCGAGGAAGCCGGTCTGGCTTCGGCGCAGGCTGCGCTGGAGCAGATGAACGGGCACGTGCTGATCGCCCGGCTGGCGCTGGCCGAGGAGGATGAACTGACCGCCCGCCAGGCCCTGCGGCTGGTGGCCGGTGATGTGCAAACCCTGCGCGAGGAGGGGCTGGACGCAGAGCTGGTGGACATGCTGGCCGAACGCCTGCAGGCCGCGCAGACCGCGCTGGCCGGCGAGGACCTGGAAGCCGCCCGCGAGCAGCTGCGCCTGATGTCGGAGAATATCCAGCTGGTGTCCGGGTCGCGCTAGGGCGTTTTCCTTTCTCTGATCTTGCGGCACAGCTGCCGGATGAGGCTCAGCGGTGACCTGCGGCCGCCACTGCGATTCTCGCGGTTTCGACCCTTACAGGAAAACCGGCTGCTGGCGGATCTTGGGGCGGAGATCTCCCGCCGGTACCGGGGGATTTCTGGAATTTGATGGTAAGCCGGTCGGGCTAGCGGCAGGACGCACACCGCTAAACAAGAGGGTGCGTCTCTCTACTCAGGCAGTGGGGGATGAGTGGAAGAATACTTATCCCCTTGCGGGACCATCCGCTGCGCAATCGGTAGAAAAAAATCCCCCGGGCATGTGCCCGGGGGAGCATTGTTCTGTTCAGCGACGCGGTCTAATACCGCAGATAGGCCCCGATGTTGCCCGAATCGTCAAACGCCGGGTCGGCGGCCACAACCTCCACGTCGCCGCCGGCGCGGATGACCTCGGTGATCAGCACGTCGCGCACCTCGGGCAGCTCGTGGTATTTGCCGCCGCAGTACTTGCACACCTGGCTGGGCAGCACCGTCAGGCGGGCGCACTGGGCGCACTGGTAGGCCGGGTGCCGGAAGCCGTCGGTTAGCACCACGGTCTCCACCCGGCTGTCATTCACCGCCTGCAGGGTCGGCTCCAGCCCGACCACGGCCCGGCTACCGGAAGAAGAGGCGGTGGTGAGCAGGTCGCGCACCAGGTTCTTCTCGCGGCGGCCGTCGGCCATGTCGCCAATTTCCAGCACCTTTTCAATCAGCTCACCGTGGCTGGCGGTCACGCTCATGGGGAAGGTGGCCAGCACCAGGCTCTGCCAGGCCTTGGGCAGCATCTGGCGGAAGGCGTTGACGTTCTCCTCGGTGCCGCCGATCAGCAGCCGCCGGGCATGGTGATTGCTGAAAAAGTCCACCGCGTAGGCGGCGGTATCTTTCATGTTACGTTCCACTACCTCTTCCACCTTCTTGCCCACCCGTCCGGCCGCGCCAGAGCGGGCGCCGGGCATGGCGGACGCGCCGCCGTGCTTGGTGCGGCGCACCTCATCGCCCAGGAAGCCGTCCTGTTCGAACAGCTCGCCCATGTGGAAGATGAACAGGCGGGCGCCCTGCTTATCGACCAGGGCCACGCCGTAATGACCGTAGCTGTCCATTAAATCGCGCAATATGCGCACACTCGGGCGGTTGCCCTTATAGACCATGTTCCTCACCGGCAGGGCCAGCGGGTAAGCGCGGAAAAAGCCCTGCGGCGCGCAGGAGAAAATGGCCACGCCGCGTCCAGTCCAGTCGTACTCGAGGTTGAAATAGCGTTCGACTGCCAGCAAATCGTCGGGTAAATCAATATTCTTCAACAGGTTGCGCAGGCGCAGCCGGTACGCATCTGCATTACCTTCGCTCGGATCGGTGTTCAAGTACAGGCTGAGAACGGGCTGCGGCGCAGAAAACTCTGACAATTCCCGCAGATCCTTGTCTGTTAACATGGCAACCTCCTATGAAATGACTGGATGAGTAGAAACTCAAGCCGACTTTATGGACGCTTGCCGAGCGTCAGGGGCACCTCCATTTCCTCGCCGTCGCGAACGATGGTGAGCACGATTTCGTCGCCAGGGCTTTTGTTGGTCATCAGGTAGCTGAGCAGGTCACCGAAGACCAGCACTTCGCGCCCGTCGACGCCGATAATCAGATCTCCCCCCCGGTTGAGGTTGGCGATGCTGCTGGGCCGGGTGCCGGCGCGCAGGCCGGCCTGGTCAGCCGGGCTGCCCGGCTCCACCAGGGTGATGTAGGCCCCGGTGTAGCGGTTGATGCCCAGCTCTTCACGCAGCACCAGCGACAGCTCGGACATGGCCGAGATGCCCAGGTAGGGATAATCATAGTAACCAAACTCGATCAGGTAAGGCACCACCCGCTTGACGATGTTGATGGAGATGGCAAAGCCGATGCCGCTGTTGATCGGCTCGCCCTGCGCGGTGATGCCGGTGGTGCGGATGGCGCGGTTGACGCCGACCACCTCGCCGTCCAGATTGAGCAGCGGGCCGCCCGAGTTGCCCGGGTTGATGGAAGCGTCGGTCTGGATGATGTCACCGGCGCTGAAGGCGTTGCCCGAGGACGAGGTGCGAAGCGATTCCAGTGTGCGCCCCTTGGCCGAGACGATACCTTTGGTCAGCGTGCCGCTCAGGCCGAAGGGATTGCCGATGGCCACCACCGTCTGGCCGACCTGCAGCTCGTCCGAGTCGCCCATCGGCAGGGGGAAGAGCAGCTCTTCCGGCGCGTCCACCCGGATCACCGCCAGGTCCGAGTCCAGGTCGGTGCCGATCACCTCTCCGCGGGCCTTGAAGCCGGAGGGGAAGTCGATCTCCAGGTCCTCCGCGCCTTCCACCACGTGGTAATTGGTGACGATGTGCCCGTCCTTGTCAATGACAAAGCCGGATCCCTGACCGCCGCCCTGGGCCGTGTAGGTCTGGATCAGCACCACGCCCTGGCTGGCGTACTGGTACAGCTCCACCAGGGCCTGCTCCTCCGCGCGCAGCGAGGAGATGTCGCCGGGCTCGAAGGGGACCGCCGTCCCGGCCGGGGTGAACTGCGGGGAGGGGAGGGGGGTGGACTCGTCGACGGTGGTGCCGCCGCCCGGGGCGTCACTGGTGATGCGGGTTTGCGGCGTGGCGCGCAGGTTGGGCAGGCCAAAGCTAAAACTGCAGGCCATCGTGGTAGTCAGGATAACCATGAATACCAGGATCGGGATCCATTTTTTCATAAAACACCTTCCATTAATTGAGGGACGCTGAATGGATTAGCGTTCGGAAAGGCTGCGCAGCTGCTCGAACAGCGCGCGCTGCTCCGGGGTCAGGTTTCGCGGAGTCTGCACCCTGGCGCGCACGTATAAATCGCCGCGGGACTGCGGGTCGCGCAGGCGCGGCATGCCGCGCCCGGCCAGGCGGAAGTTCTGCCCGGGCTGCGTGCCCGGCGGAATGGTGAGCACGACGTCGCCGCCGGGGGTGGGCACGGTCACCTGGCCGCCCAGCACGGCGGTGTACAGGTCCACGGTGATTTCACTGTGCAGGTTATCTCCCTTGCGCTCGAAGCGCGGGTCAGGGGCCACGCTGATCACCAGGTACAGGTCTGCGGGACGGCCGTCCGGACCGGCCGGGCCGGCGCCGGCCACGCGCACCTTTGTGCCGTCTTTGGCCCCGGCGGGGATCTTGACCTCCAGCTGGCGGCCATTCACCTGGATCAGCCGCTGGGTGCCGCGGTAGGCTTCGATAAAGCTGATGGTGACCGGCTGCTCATACGCCTGCGGGCGCCGGGCGGTGCGGGTCGAGGTGTACTGGCTGGTCTGGGCAGGGCCCATACCGCCGAAAATGGAGCGGAAGAACTCAGAAAAGCCGCTTCCGCCGAACATGTCACCGAGATCACCGATATCCACATATTCCACGCGCGTGCCGCCGGGGGCGCGGGTAAACCATTCTTCCCAGTTGAAGCTGCCCGGCCGGCCCTGACGCTGCCAGGTAGTATAGGATTCGCCCAGCTGATCGTAGCGCGCCCGTTTGGCCGGGTCACTCAGCACTTCGTAGGCTTCGTTTACGTCTTTGAACTTCTCCTCGGCCGCCTTGTCGCCCGGGTTTCGATCCGGGTGATACTGCATGGCCAGTTTCCGGTAGGCTTTTTTGATTTCATCTTCGCTGGCATTGCGGGAGACGCCCAGGATTTTGTAGTAATCCTTATACTCCATAACTTGATTCTATGCCGTATTTCTTCGCGAAGTCAAGCAGGATAGGAGGAGAGGTTGGACGGCCGCACATCCGGCGGAGAAGTCATCCTGTCAGGCTGCTGTTCAGGTCAACAGCTCTGAGCCTCGCGGGTGTGGGAACCTGACCCTACCTGTCCCAAGGGGGTGGCCCCCTTCCCAGTGACGGACCAGGGGCAGGCAGCCCGATAACCCGGTGCACGGGGGATGGCCCCGATTGGCCCTGCCAATCGGGCAGGCGGGGAAAGGGCCGGGGACGCCCCTGTTCTTTGCGAGAGGCCGCCGCGGCGGACCGGATTCAAAGCGGATTCAAAGTATACAAAGTCGATTGCTGTGCTAGACTATTTGTGTTCGATCCGGGTCAGGCGCCTGAGGGATTTGAGGGCGAATGCAGGGGGAAATACCTGGCCCGACCGGTCGAACATGCTCAGGTAAGAACCTTACAAAATCACTGCCTGCCGCCCGGCCATCCGCTTTGAACTGGCAGTGACTGCTTCCCGCCCCGGCATGCCGCGCCTGCACGGCCCGCCGGGATCATCTTTAGAGGGGAATATGATGATCGGTAAAGCACTGCGGTTCTTGCTGGCTGCGGCGCTGCTTCTCGGGCTGAGCGCCGTACCCGTGTACGCCGCCGGCGCGGTCCCACAACTGGCTCCTCCTCCGCCCACAGCGGAGGCGGTCACCCTGCAGGAGGAAGACGGCCTGATCCCGGTCTCCGGCAAGGCCTTCCGCCTGTACATGCCGATGCTGGCCGGCGGGGCTGCCCCAACCTGCGAACTTACGCCCGAGGAGCGGAACATGGCCGAGCAGCTGATCAAGGACCCTAACCAGCGGCGGGAACAGCTGCGCTGCAGCCCGCTGCTGGCCGAGGTCGCCCGGCAGAAGGCCATCGACCTGGGGGTTCGGGACTATTTTGACCACGTCAACCCGGACGGGCTGGGGCCGAACTGGATGCTGATCCTGGCCGGGTACCCGCTGCCCGAATACTACTTCCAGGACCCGGACGCCAACAACGTCGAATCGCTGGCCGCCGGCTTTCTGGACGCCCGCTCCGCCTGGGAAGCGCTGCTGGCATCCGAGACGCACCGCCTGCATGTGCTGGGCGAGGATCCCTTCTTCGCCGAGCAGATCGAGTACGGCATCGGCTACGCCGAGGTGCCCGGGTCCACTTACCAGTATTACTGGGTCATCCTGACGGCAAAGCGGTAGGCGATTAACGGTATGACCCCGGAGCCGGCTGCGGGCCGGTGCTTCAGCCTGCCGGGATCAATCCCGGCGGATCGTGGTTTCAAGCGTATAATAGGAACGTCCGATTCATTCTGATCTGGGAAGAAAGTCATGTCATTTCCGTCTCCCTTCTACCGCTGGCGTCCTCATCCCTGGCATGGACTCGAGGTCGGTCCCAACCCGCCCAGCCTGGTTAACGCCTATATTGAAATCACTCCCTTCGACCTGGTGAAGTACGAGGTCGACAAAGAGACCGGGTACCTGCGCGTGGACCGCCCGCAGCGCACCTCCTCCCAGCCGCCGGTGCTGTACGGGTTCATCCCGCGCACCTACTGCGGCCCGCGGGTGTGCCAGCTATCGCCCAAGTCGGTGCGCGGAGACGGCGATCCGCTGGATATCTGCGTGATCAGCGAGCGGCCGATCTCCAAGTCCGAGGTGATCCTCATTGCGCGTGTGGTGGGGGGCATCCAGATGATCGACGGCGGTGAAGCCGATGATAAGATCGTCGCTGTGCTGGAGAAGGACAACTTCTGGGGCGGAGTGAAGGACATCGAGGAGCTTCCCGTGGCCATGATCGACCGCCTGCGGCACTACTTCGCCACGTACAAGCTGGTGCCCGGATCAGACGTGCATGTTTCCATCGAGCGAATCTTCGACGCCGGGCACGCCAAAAAGGTCGTTCAGGCCTCCATCGAGGACTATCTGGAAGAATACGGCGGCTGAGCGGCGGATCGGGGGCAGCTGTGGAACCGTCCCTGATTTACGAGATCATCGGGTATATCGCGTCGGTGCTGATCGCCGTCTCGTTGATGATGACCTCCATCCTCAGGCTGAGGGTCATCAACCTGATCGGGGCGGTGTTCTTCACCGTCTACGGGCTGCTGGTGCGCGCCTACCCGGTGGCCGCGGTGAACTTCTTCATCGTGCTGGTGGACCTGTACTTCCTGTACGAGATCATCCGCACGAAGGAGTACTTCACCCTGCTGGAGGTGCGCCCCGATTCGGCCTACCTGCTGCGCTTTCTCGACTTCTACCAGAAGGAGATCCAGCGCTTTCTGCCCGGGTTCAGCTACCAGCCGGGGCAGGCCGGGCTGGTCTTCTTCGTGCTGCGCAACATGGTCCCGGCCGGGGTGTTCATCGGCCGTGTTGAGCCGGATGGGCGGCTGTTCGTGGCGCTGGATTTCGTCATCCCCGGCTACCGCGATTTCAAGGTGGGCGATTACGTCTACCGGCAGCACGCGGGCCTGTTCCGGCGGCACGGGGTGCGGCGCATCTACTCCCGCCCCGGCAGCCCCCGGCACGAGACTTACCTGCGGCGCATGGGCTTTCAGCCGGACGGCGCCGCGCAGGGCGAGCGCACCTACTATCTCGATCTGCCCGCCGCGGAGGTGAGCGCGGCATGAGCGAAAAAACGCCTGAAATCGGCGGGACGGCGCAGGTGGCGCTGGTGGGGGCCGGGCCGATCGGCGTGGAGCTGGCAGTGGCGCTCAAGCGGGCCGGGGTGGATTACCAGCACTTTGAAGCCGGCCAGCTGGGCCACACGCTGACCTGGTGGCCGCGCGACACGATCTTCTTCTCCTCGCCCGAGCGCATCATGATCGCCGGGGTGCCGCTGCACACCGCCGGTCAGCGCCACCCGACCGGCGAGGAGTATCTGGCCTACCTGCGGGCGGTGGTCCAGCAGTTTGACCTGCAAATCCACTTCTACCAGCCGGTGCGGCGCATCGAGCGGCTGGAGTCGGGCTTCTGCCTGATCACCGAGCGTCACGGCCGCCTTCTGGCCTACCGCGCGGAGAAGGTGGTGCTGGCCGTGGGCGGTATGCACTTCCCCAACTGGCTGGGCATCCCCGGCGAGGACCTGCCCCATGTGTCGCACTATTACCGCGACCCGCACGACTACTTCCGGCAGGAAGTGCTGGTGGTGGGCGGGCGCAACAGCGCCGTCGAGGCAGCCCTGCGCTGCTGGCGGGCCGGGGCGAAGGTGACCCTTTCATACCGCGGGCCGGCAATCGAACGGGAGCAGGTCAAGCCGGCCCTGCTGGCTGACCTGGACACGGTGGTGCGCGAGGGCAATTTACGCCTGCTGACCGGCACCGTGCCGGTCGAAATCAAACCCGGCGAGGTGGAGCTGGCCTGCACCGGCCCCGACGGGCAGCCCGCCGGCGGCCGCCGGATGCGGGTGAAGGCCGACTTTGTGCTGCTGATGACCGGCTACAGCATGGACACAACGCTGTTCGAGCAGCTGGGGGTTAACCTGACCGGCGAGGAGCGCGCCCCGCAGTACAACCCGGAGACGATGGAGACCAACGTGCCCGGGGTGTTCGTGGCGGGTGTGGCCGCCGGCGGGCGGCAGCGCAAGTTCAGGCACTTTATCGAGACCTCCCATGTGCACATCCCGCGCATTTTCACCGCGCTGACCGGGCAGCCCTACACCGGTCCGCTGGTGGAGCCAGGCGCGAAGACCAGCGAAACCGCCTGACTTTTTGTACAATGGGGAAAATACAGGCCGGGAGGACGGAAATGGTCGTCTCGCTGCTGGACAATACCCTGAAAGTGAATGTGTTTTATGACCCCGCCGACGGCGATCTGCGGGACAACATCTGCGTCTGCATACAGGAGGACTGCCCCGATGAGGAGCGCATCTTCCGTGCGGACGAGACCAACATCTACCTCACCGCCGCGCAGGCCAGCGCGCTGTCCGCCGCCCTGCTGGACGCAGCGGAGCGCAGCCTGCCCGCCGGGATGGACTAGATCAGCTTGATCGGTTTGAGGTGCAGGCCCCGCCAGCCCTGCTCCAGGATCAGCCGGGCAAAGCGGTTGGAGATCAGGACCTCCTGAAAGGCGGTATGGGGCCCGCTGCCGAACCATTCGGCAGTGAGGATGGTATCACAGTCAACCGTCAGGCATTCCTGCCGGTAGCGCAAGTAACCCCCTGCGGTGAAAAACAAACTTGGTTTGCCCGCACACAGGACAGGTTTCGGGTCTGGCCTTGTCCTCATTGGACAGACCCGGTTCGGTGTGCCCTGTGACGATGATCTGCGTGACTTTGGAGGAAGGCTGCCCGGTGGACCGGACGATGGGGGAGAATGGTAAAAACGCGTATCTGCCTCTGTCGGATGATCTCGACCACAGGCTTTAGGCCGAAAAGGCTGTAGGTCCAGTAGAGTGAGAAGAAATGCTGTCTGCCCATGCTCGGGTCTTTGGTTAGCAAGAATGGTGCTTTTTAACGCATCCCATTGCCGCATGTAATAAAGCCACCTTCAAAGGTGGTCTCCATCCATTTCATATTTCTTTCCGGCTGAGGGTAACCCCACTCATAGGCGGGGATCAGCCGACACCACTCCGCTGCGATTATTTCTTCCGGGGTGAAGTCAATCCATTCGATGTCAACAGGGTGGATGGGTTTTGCTGCGATCAGGGTTTTCACCGTTTCCCAGCGGGGGTCGGACTCGGGTATATCAAAGGTGACAATGCCGATTTCGTGCCCGGGTAAGGGGGATATTTTATGTGGGATCTGCAGACGGAGGACCTCTTGATAGAAGACAGGGCGGTAATCCGCATTAATTCCGATGTGATGGTAAATTTCCATGGCTCATCCCTTTTTCCATCCGGAAAGTGTTCGACGGGATTAAGATCGCAGAAATTCACCTCGAACTGACGTCAGGCAGTATCGCCCGGAAAACTTGGGCGATTTAGAGTTACGTATCAGGTTTTGAAATGAAAAGGGATCTCCCTGATTGTACAGCAGGGAGATCCTTAATGAACATTGACGGGGTATTACGGCGCGTGGTAGACCTCGAACCCGCGGCGCTTTTCCGGTTTGACCCCGGCGGCCCGGACCAGGTCCTCGATCAGGCGGTGGGTGCGGGCGGCCTCGCGGCCGCCGGTCTCCGGCTGGCGGCGGCTCTGGACGCAGTCGAAGAAGTGCTTTACCGCGCCGTGGAAGCCCCGCTCGACCAGGTCGGGCACCGAGCGGCCGGGACGGTCGGCCCCGTAGACCTCTTCACGGTCCCGGTGCCGCACGGTCAGCGAGCGGAAGGCGTCCACATAGACCGACAGCTCCTCGCCGTGCAGGGCGGCGCGCTCCTGCCAGTCACCGGCCCGCAGGGTGGTCTGAACCACGGCCTGCCCGGCGGGCGGCACCTTCAGCAGGCTGACCGCGCCAGTCATGTAGTCCCCGCTCTCGACGTAAATGGTTGTCACCGGCTCCGGCTCGCCGCAGTAGAAGCGCAGCAGGTCGATCTGGTGGATGGTGTCGTTCAGGTAGCAATTGTACAGGGTGGGGTGGTAGGGTTTGGGGCGCAGCTTCTCGAAAACCGCCAGGCTGACCGCGCGCCCGGCGAAGATCTCGCGGGCCTGGCGGTAGAGCGGAGCGAAGCGGCGGTTGAGGCCGACCATCAGCACGCGGCCGCGGCTTTCGGCCAGGTCAGCCAGCTGCTCCACCTCGGCGGCGGACTCGGCGGCCGGTTTTTCGATGTACACATCCACCCCGCGCTCCAGCAGGCGGCGGGCCAGGTCGAAGTGTGTATCGTCGCTGGTCAGCACGAAAGCGGCGTCGGTGGGGCGGTCCAGCAGGGCTTCGGCGTGATGTGTGCCGTAGTCAATGTGCCAGCGGCGGCAGGTCTCTTCCACCCGCTCCGGGGTGCGGCTGAACAGACCGCTGATCTCCACATCCGGCCAGGAGACCAGCAGCGGCAGGTAGGCATACTGAGCGATTTTTCCAGCTCCAAAGATACTGACTTTCACGGGTAATCCTCTAAGGTGGGATGGTGGGGGTTAGCGCCCTTCCTCCAGCGACTGGAGCAGGGCGTCCTGCGTGACGGGGTCGGCGCTCAGCAGCGCCAGCAGCAGGCGCAGCAGAGCCTGCAGGCGCTCGTCCGGCCCGGCAGAGACCCAGTCCAACAGCGCGCCGGCGGCGGGCGGATCGGGCTGTCCGGCGGCATCCAGCGCGGCCGAGATTTGCCCGGGATTGAGGCGGGTGAGCCGGGCGGCCAGGTCGTCCACGTCCAGACCGCCTGGCTGGAGCGGCGCGGCCTCGCGGCGGCGGTTGATTTCGGTCAGCAGCACCTGATTGGCGCGCTCCAGGGCGTAGCGCATGGAGCGCTCGAGCGCGAAGGGGGTCATCTGGTCTTTGATCAGGTAGTCTGCAGCGCCGTACTGCATGGCGGTCAGGTCGATGTCGTAGCTGCTCTGGCCGGTCAGGATGATGATGGGGGCCTGGTGGGCGGCGACCGAGGCGTACTTCAGCAGGTCCAGCCCGGTTTTCTCGCCCAGATGATAGTCGAAAATGTACAGGTCATGGCTGTGGCGGTCGAGCGCTTCCAGGCCCTCCTGGTAGGTGCCGGCCCATTCCAGCTCGTACTGGTAGCGCAGTGCCTCGGGCGGGACGCGCCGCAGCATGTCACGCACCATCGCGAACTCTTCCTCGTCGTCATCCACCAGTAAGACCCTGACGCTGCTTTTCAATGACCCTCCGGGTGACTTTCCCCTCTCGACCGGCTGCATGTATTCCAATTATAGAAGAGATCGCGGCCGAAGTCCCCCGGGCAAGGCGGTCAGGCGGCCTGACGGGCGCGGCAGCTGCGGCACAGGCCGGAGAGGACCAGATGATCCTCGTCGGGCAGGAACCCGTAGACGCGCTCGATCTCGGCGTACAGGTGCTGCACCTCCTCCGGGCCGATCTGCTCCTCGCGGCCGCAGGTCCGGCAGACCAGGTGGTGGTGGGGCTGCAGGCTGGCGATCTCGTAGCTGGTCTTGCCGTCGGGGGTGCGAGCCTCAACCACCAGGTGCAGGCGGGTGAGGAAGTCCAGGGTGCGGTACAGGGTGGAGAGCGAGATGGAGGGGTCTTTCTGCTGCAGGCGGGCGTAAATCTCGTCGACGGTGGTGTGGGCGCCGCCCTCGCACACGGCGTCGAGGACCAGCCGGCGCTGGTGGGTGACGCGGAAGCCGCGGTCGCGCATCATTTTGGCGTAGTTGCGCGTGTTGTGGGACATGCGGTTATTGTATCAGACTGCGGCCGGCACTGCTCCCCGGTGGAGCGCCTCCGCGGCGCCCTGTTTCCCGCTATAATGAAATGTAAAGGGGACGGCGTGTTGGCGGAGACTGGATTCGGCTGGGTGCTGCTGGCGATGGCCGGGTACGGCGCGCTGCATTCGCTGCTGGCCTCAAACCGGGTCAAGGCGATTGTGCGGCGCTGGCTGGGCCGGGACCGCATGCGCTATTACCGCCTGGTTTACAACCTGATCGGCGTGCTGACCCTGCTGCCGGTGCTGGTGCCGGTCCTGGCGCTGCCGGACCGCCGGCTGTACGCCTTTCCGCTGCCCCTGGCCGTGCTGGCGGTGATCGGGCAGATCCTGGCGGCGCTGGGCGTGCTGGCCAGCATCCGGCAGACCGGAGCGGCCGCCTTCCTGGGGCTGCAGCCGCCCGAGCACCCGCCCCGGCTGGTGACCAGCGGGTGGTACCGCCGGATGCGCCACCCGATTTACTTCTTCGCGCTGCTGTTCATCTGGCTGATGCCGGTCATGACGGCCAACCTGCTGGCCTTCAACCTGGGCGCCACCGCCTATCTGATCATTGGCTCCATGCTGGAGGAGCGCAAACTGCGTGAGGAGTTCGGCCCGGCCTATGACGAGTACCGCCGCCGCACCCCCTGGCTGATTCCTTTACCCCGCCGGCCCGCGCCGCGAAACTGACACCCCGTCTTTCCCTGGTGTAAAGCTTCACTTTCTCATCCCGGCTTTCATCGATGCCCCTGCTGTGGCTTTCCGCGGCCTTCCTGCTCGGCATCGCGCTGGCCAGCGTGGTCAGCGTGCCGCTTCCCGTCTGGCTGGCCGGCGGGATGCTGACCTTTGCGGGCGGGCTGGCGGAATGGCGTGCCCGCCGCGGCCGCTGGAGCGGGCCG
>CZCB01011092.1_pt1 | contig 27147 bp, 25 predicted proteins | sample 591991 | NCBI WGS metagenome assembly CZCB01 (sample SAMEA3556809, study PRJEB10932) | anaerobic digester metagenome
CACCAGTTCAAAGGCGCCCATGCCCACCGGCAGACGGAAATCCGCCTCTACCGGCCCGGTCTGAGGGAAGGGGGAGGGGTTGAAGACCACCAGCGCCGCGCCTGCCGTGACGCCTTCCGGCGGGCGGGTATCGGTTTCCCCGGCGATGGCGGACAGGTTCTGCGCCACCAGCATATTACCCATCTGCTCGATCGCATCCTGGCGGACTTTGACTTCTTCATAGACCGGGTCCACGGAGCAGCCGCAGATGGTGTCATGCGGGTGGCATTCCAGCAGCAGCTTCCAGGCGGCGCGGACCACCTCGGAGGGCTTTTTCAGCGTCCCGTTCCGGCCGTCACAGCCGAGCCACTCAGCCAGCGCGCTGGTCGGCTCGGCCCAGCGCTCCAGCAGGTTTTCGCAGTCGTGGTTGCGCTGCTTGACGTGCATGCGAGCGGACAGAACACCCGGCAGCAGGTCGTGCCGCTTGGGTGAGCGCAGCTCGCCGCGCACGACGGGCAGGTCCAGGCCTCGTTCGGCGACTTCCTGAGCCATGGCCTGCACATACTCCGGCAGGGAGGAATGCAGCACCCGGTCCGTCAGGCGCTCCTGCGTGCAGGCAATGGCCCGCGAGGTGCCGGGAGCCGGCTCGGTGTGGTCGGTGCCGTACATGAGCAGCAGCTGGCCGGTCTGCGCCCGGTCCCTGATCTGATCGGCCGCCACCCGCACCGCTTCGGCGAACTGCTCCGGCAGGCCGGCGGGCAGGTGGAAGGCGTTGCCGTAGCCGAACGGCAGGTAGGCCAGCAGCACGCGCGAGCCGTCCGGCGACTCCCAGAACAGCTCGCAGGGCTGGACGTCCAGCCCGCGGCGCAGCACAGCGGCGGAAATACCGAACCCGTTCAGGATCTGCGGCATCTGGCCGATGTGCCCGAAGGGGTCAGGCAGGTAGCCGATGTCCATGCGGCTGCCGAACGCCCGGGTGACCCGCTCGCCGCGCAGCAGGTTGCGAATGGTGGCCTCCGGGCTGACCAGGAACTCGTCCGGCAGGATGTACCAGGGCCCGATGGAGATGCGCCCGGCCTGCACGGCGGCCTGCAGATCGGCGGCGCGTTCCGGGCGCACGGCCAGATAGTCTTCCAGGGTGATGGTCTGCCCGTCGAGCATGAAGTTGCGGTACTCCGGCTCGGCGGCCAGGATGTCCAGCAGGGTGTCGATGGTGTGCACCAGCCGCAGGCGAAATTCCTGGAACGGCTGGTACCACTCGCGGTCCCAGTGAGTGTGGGGGAGAATGTGGATGGTGTTCATTTAGATCTGTTCCTTGACTGCAGCGAAGCCGTGATCGCGGATCACCCGGGCAAACCAGTGCCCGCTGTCCTTGATGATGCGCTGCTGGGTCTCAAAATCGACGTAGACCAGTCCGAAGCGCATTTTGTAGCCGTAGGCCCACTCAAAATTGTCCAGCAGCGACCAGACAAGATAAGCCTCGACCGGCACGCCCTCGTCCATGGCGCGGCGCACCTGAACCAGGTGATCGAGCAGGTAGGCGGTGCGCCGGAAATCGCGCACGCGGCCGTCCGCGTCCACTCCGTCGGGCACGGGCACGCCGTTTTCGGTGATCCAGATGCTGGCCGGGTGGTAATCCCGCCAGACGCGGGCCAGCACTTCGTAGATGCCGGGCGGGTAGATCTCCCACATCTGCGAGTAGGGGCTGCCCTCCGGCTGGACCGGCTCGGCCTGGATCCAGGGGATATCCGGGTTGTGGCGGATGACGTCGCGGGAGTAGTAGTTGATGCCCAGAAAATCGAGCGGGGCGGATGCGGCGTCCAGGTCACCCGGGCGGACGTCGGGGAAGAGCCCGGGGAAACCGGCCTGCAGCTCGGCCGGGTAGCGGCCGTGGAAGAGTGGGTCGAGGAACAGGCGGGTCAGGATCAGGTCGTACCGGCCGGCGGCGGCCAGGTCGTCCTCGCTCTGGCTTGCCGGCTGCACGCTCGAGAGGGTCAGCGCGATGCCGATCTTCGGGTGATTGCTGCACAGCGAGCGCAGCGCCTGGACCGCCTGCCCGTGGGCTATCAGCTGGGTGTGCGCCGCCTGCAGAGCAGCCTTCGCGTCGCGCCAGCCGGGGGCGTGATCACCGGTGTAATGCCCGGCGAAAGCGGCCACCCAGGGCTCGTTGAGCGTGATCCAGGCAGGCACCCGGTCGCCCAGCCGCCTGGCGGCGACAGCGGCATACTCGCCGAAGGCGTCCGCGGTTTCCCGGCTGGGCCATCCGCCTTTGTCCTGCAGCGCCTGCGGCAGGTCCCAGTGGAACAGCGTCACCACCGGCTGGATGCCCGCCGCCAGCAGCCCGTCCACCAGACGGTCGTAAAAGTCCAGCCCGGCGGGGTTAACCCGTCCGGTACCTTCCGGCAGGACGCGCGGCCAGGAGATGGAAAAGCGGAAGGCCTGCAGGCCCAGCGAGCGCATCAGCGCTACATCCTCGGGCCAGCGGTGGTAGAAATCTGCGGCAGTATCCCCGGTTGAGCGGTCCTGGATGTTGCCGGGAGTGTGGGCGAAGGTGTCCCAGATGGAAGGCCCTTTTCCGTCCTCCTGCCAGGCGCCTTCGATTTGATACGCGGAGGTGGCAGTCCCCCAGATAAAGGAATCCGGAAAGCGAACGAAGTCAGTCATGATGCAGGTTCCTTTGACTGGCGCTGGATTCAAAGTTAGTGTACCACGGAGCGGGGCGGCGAGCCTCGCAGGGACAGGCCCGATTGTGGCATAATGAGACTATTATTCTTAAGTCACTCCAGGCGGAGTGGGAGGTAGTCAGTATGCGGACATATCCAATTCCCATGGTTCCAGGCCCGGTGATGGTGCCGGAAGAAGTGCTGCGCGAATATCTGACCGGTTACGGATCGGCCGATCTGGAGCCGGAGTTCTTTATGCTGTATGAGGAGACCGAGAAGAACCTGCAGGAGCTGATGAGCACCAGCGCTCAGGTGGTCATCCAGTCAGGCGAGGGTATGATCGCCCTGTGGGGAGCCTTGAAGAGCTGCCTGCGGCCCGGCGACCGGGTGCTGAGCATCGGCACCGGCGTGTTTGGCGACGGTATCGGCGATATGGCGGCCGCGATCGGCGCCGAGGTGCGCAAGATCTCGCTGCCCTATAACGAAACGGTGCGCGATTTCTACGCCATTGAGGAGGCGGTGGTCGAGTTCAAACCCAAAATGATCACCGCGGTGCACTGCGAGACTCCCTCGGGCACGCTCAACCCGGTCGCCGAAATCGGACGGATCAAGGAGAAGCACGGCGTTCCGCTGTTCTACGTGGACGCGGTCGCCAGCATTGGCGGCACGCCGGTCCTGGCCGACGAGTGGAGCATCGACCTGTGCCTGGGCGGCACCCAGAAGGCCATCTCCGCCGTGCCCGACCTGTCATTCCTCTCGGTCAGCGAGAAGGCCTGGGAGATCATCGAAGAGGTGCAGTACCAGGGCTATGACGCGCTGCAGCCCTTCCGCCGCGCGGTGGAGCAGATGTACTTCCCCTACACGCCCAACTGGCACGGCATGGCTGCGCTGCACCGGGCCACGCAGCTGATCCTGGACGAGGGCCTGCAGCAGGTCTACGAGCGCCACGAGAAGATCGCCCTCTACACCCGCCAGCGCATCGCAGACTGCGGGCTGGCGCTGTTCCCCGCTCCGGACGCCATTCCCTCCCCGACGGTGACGGCGGTCAGCGTGCCGGACGGCGTGCAGTGGGCCGATCTGGACAACCGCTTCCGTGAAAAAGGCCTGGTGGTGGGCGGCAGCTACGGTCCGCTGGCCGGAAAGGTCTTCCGCCTGGGGCACATGGGCGCGCAGGCTCGCTGGGACCTGGTCCAGCAGGCGCTGGACGTGATCCAGACGGTGATGCGCGAATTGAAACCGCAGGCCGAGGCCTGATCTAGTTTTTTATCCCCGTGGGAAAGCCCCGATGCCCCATCGGGGCTGTTTCACTCCGCCTGCTCTGATATACTTAGCCCTGTCAGCCGCACTGCGAGCCGCACACAGGGAGGACGGACATGGGGCCGATACTTGACTACGGGGACGAACCCAGGTACACCATCAAAACCGTCAGCAAGATCACCGGCATCCTTCCGGTGACCCTGCGCGCCTGGGAACGGCGCTACCAGGTGCTCTCGCCGCACCGCTCGGACAACCGCTACCGGCTCTATTCCGAGCGGGACGTGGCCATCCTGAACTGGCTGAAGCAGCGCGTGGACAGCGGTGTATCCATCAGCAGCGCGGTGATGGAACTGAAGCGCTGGCTGCGCGTCGGCGATATCGCCGGCGGTGACCTGGCCGGCACGCCTTCGGAGGACTCCGGGCCGGAAGAGACGGCTGCCAGGCTGTACCAGGCCCTGCTGCGCTTCAACGAGGCTCAGGCGCTCGAGCAGGCCCGCAGTGCCCGGGAGCGGTTTGATCTGCGCACTCTGCTGCTCGAGGTTTTCACCCCGGTGCTGCGCCAGGTGGGCGAGGCCTGGTACTTTGGTGAGATCGGGGTGACCACCGAGCATTTCGCCTCCGCCTTCATCCTCGGGCAGCTGCTCGGCCTGCTGCATGAAACCACCGGCCCGCCAACCGGCCGGCCGGTGCTGGTGGGCTGCGCGCCCGAGGAGCGCCACGAGATGGGCGGCCTGATGTTCACCATCTGGCTGCGCTCGCAGGGCTGCCGGGCGCAGTACCTGGGGCCGGACCTGAATCTGGAGGACCTGGCTGATTACGTGGACATTGAAAAACCGGCTGCCGTGGTGCTGACCGCAAGCCTGCCGACGGCCGCGCTGCGGCTGCGCGGCTTTCAGGAGCGGTTGAGACACATCCACCCGGCCCCGGCTTTCTGCTTCGCCGGGGAGGCGTTCAATCAGGACCCGCGGCTGCGCGAGCGCACCCCGGGCACCTTCCTGGGGGAGAGCTTTGAGCAGGGCGCGGAAACCCTGATGGAACTTGTCGGGCAGCGCGCCTGACCGGCCCGGGCACGGCTATAATGAGCCTGGAAGGAGACAGCGATGAAGCGAATCGGGATTTCGACCGGCGGCGGTGACGCGCCCGGGCTGAACGCAGTGATCCGGGCGGCGGTCAAGACGGCCATCCATCACTACAACTGCGAAGTGTTTGGCATCCGCGACGGGCTGGACGGTTTACTCTTCCCGGGCGGCGTGATCCCGCTCGACTTTTCCTCGGTGCGCGGAATCCTGCCTCGCGGGGGGACCATTCTGGGCACGGCCAGCCGGGCCAACCCGTTTGCCCGCAAGGTGGAGCGCGACGGAAAGGTGGTCATCGAAGATGTCTCCGACCAGGTTTACGAGAGCATCCGGGCGCACAACCTGGACGCGCTCCTGCTGATCGGCGGGGATGGAACGCTGAACATTGCCCGCAAGCTCTATGATCTGGGCCTGCCGGTAATCGGCGTGCCCAAGACCATCGACAACGACGTCGGCGGCACGGAGTACACCTTCGGGTTTGATACTGCGGTGGGGACGGCCATGGAGGCCATCGACCGCCTGCACACCACCGCCGAATCGCACCACCGCGTGATGGTGCTGGAGGTGATGGGTCGGGACGCCGGGTTCATCGCCCTGCACGCCGGTCTCGCCGGCGGGGCGGACGTGATCCTGATCCCTGAAATCCCCTTCACACGCAGCGCGGTGTGCCGCAAGGTCACCGAGCGCATTCGCAATCAGGCCTTTTTCAGCATCATCGTGGTGGCCGAAGGGGCGCACGAGGCCGGCGGGGAGAAAATCTATACCCGCTCCGGCGACGAGATCGCCCAGGCCCGCCTGGGCGGCATGGGCGCATACGTGGCGGATTTCGTGGCTCAGTCCTGCCAGGTGGAAACCCGGGTGACGGTGCTCGGTCACCTGCAGCGCGGCGGCAGCCCCAGCGCCTTCGACCGCGTGCTGGCGACCCGCTTCGGCGCGGCGGCAGTGCGTGCGGCCGCTGAAGGGAAATTCGGGCATATGGTCACGCTGCAGTGCGGCAGGATCACCACTGTCCCGCTGGCGGAGGCCCTGGCGGTGCCCAAACGGGTGGACGTGTACGGGGACGCCATCCAGACGGCCCGGGACCTGACCATCTGCCTGGGCGACGGATAGTCGGCCAGCAGGCAGCCATTCGACAACAAGGCACAACATGCTCTATCTGGTGGCGACCCCCATTGGCAATTTAGGCGACATCACCCTGCGGGCGCTGGAGGTTCTGCGCAGCGTCGATCTGGTGGTCAGCGAGGACACGCGCAAGACAGGCCTTCTGCTCAAGCATTTCGAGATCAAGAAGCCGCAGCTGTCCTTTAACGAGTTCAACGAGCGCCAGCGGCTGCCCCGCATCATGGACGCGCTGCGCCAGGGCCAGTCCGTGGCGCTGGTGACCAACGCCGGAACCCCGGCCATCTCCGATCCCGGTTTTATTCTGGTGCGCAGCGCGGTGGAAGAGGGTCTGGAGGTCACCGCCATTCCCGGCCCGGCCGCGCTGATCGCGGCGGTGATTCTCTCGGGCCTGCCGGTGCACAGCTTCACCTTCCGCGGGTTCCCGCCGCGCAAATCCGCCGGACGGCGGCGCTTTCTGGAAGTGGACGCCCGCTCGCCGCACACGCTGATCTTCTACGAATCGCCCTACCGGCTGGCGGCCTTTCTGGAGGACGCCCTGGCAGTATACGGCGACCGCCGAGCGGCCATCGCCAACGATCTGACCAAGCTGTTTGAAACCGTCTACCGGGGAAGGCTGTCCGAGCTCATCCAATTCCTGGGCCAGCAGGAGCTGAAGGGCGAGTATGTGGTAGTCATCGAGGGGCTGCAGGAGGACTAAGAGATCTCGAAGGGGTTGAAGCGGGTGTCCCGGTCGTAATAATCTTCCTGCTCGGCGCGCTTCAGCCCGCGGACGACGGCGTAGGTGGCCGGGGTCATCAGCACTTCGATGCCCACTTTGAAGATGTAGTTGGTCACCACCAGGGTCAGGAACAGGCTCCAGGGGAAGACGCCCAGGGCGGAGGCGACCAGAAAGAAGATGCCCGTGTCTACCACCTGACCGATCAGGGTGGAGCCGATGGTGCGCATCCACAGCCAGCGGCCTTCGGTGAGCACCTTCATGCGGGCCAGAACCACCGAGTTGGTGAACTCGCCGAACAGGTAGGCCAGCAGGCTGGCGGCGACGATCCCGCCGGAGCTGAGGCCGCCCAGAATGGCGTCGTAGGCTGCCTGCCCGGCGTACTCCTCCCAGGAAGGGTCGCCCGGCAGCGCGCTGATCAGGCCGAAGATCAGGGCGGAGACCGCCAGCACGGCGAACCCGGTCCAGATCACCCGGCGCGAGCGGCGGAAACCGTACACCTCGGTCAGCACGTCGCCGAAGATGTAGGAAACGGGGAACAGCAGGGTGCCGGCGTCGAAGGCCAGCGGCAGCCCGAGGATGTTCACGCCCCAGTCGATGATCTTGGCGGACGAAGCGATGTTGCTGATCAGCAGCACGCTGACAAACACCACCATGACCCAGTCATAGTAGCGGTACGCGCGCATCTCCTGCCTGTCAGTCTGTGCCGTCATCGTTGTCCTTTCCGAGGGGCAATTGTACCCGAATTATCGCACAATGCTGCTCGAGTATAATGGACCTGCAGGGAACCCGCCACAATGCACCGCTTTTTTCTTCCCCCTTCCGCCATCCAGGACCAGTCGGTGTCTTTTCCCGAAGAGACGGCCCGCCAGATTCAGCGCGTGCTGCGGCTGAAACCCGGCGATGAGGTCATTGTGCTGGACGGGCTGGGGGACCAGTACCGCGTGCTTCTGGACATGCCAGCTCCGCGCGAGGTGACCGGCCAGGTGCTGGCGCGCGAACCGGCATCCGGCGAGCCGGCCACCCGGCTGGCGCTGCTGGTCGGGCTGACCCAGCGGGAGAAGTTCGAGTGGATTTTGCAGAAGGGGACGGAGGTCGGCGTGGCCGAGTTCGTCCCGTTCATTTCCAGCCGCAGTTTGGTGCAGGAGCCGGAGAAAGCCGGCCGCAAGCTGGAGCGCTGGAGCAAAATCGTTCAGGAGGCCGCCGAACAGTCCGGCCGGGGGAGGGTACCGCCGGTGCGCGAGCCGGTATCCTACTCCGAAGCGCTGGTACTGGCCGCGGCAAATGACCTGGCGCTGGCGGCCTGGGAAGGCGAGCAGGCCACCACACTCCGGCAGGCCATCCCCGCACCGGCGCCGCGGCGGGCGGCGCTGCTGATCGGCCCGGAGGGCGGGCTTTCACTTGAGGAAATCGAGGCGGCTCGGCGGGCAGGCTGGACCTCCGTCAGCCTGGGCGAGCGCATTCTGCGCATGGAGACTGCCGCAGTGGTCGGTTCCGCGCTGGTGCTGTACGAGTGCGAGCGCGTCGGGAGCTAGATCAGGCGGGCCGGCAGCAGGTTCTTGACCCGGTCGTGCAGGATCCGGCCGCGGCCCAGGTTGCGCCCGGCAGGGTCGGTCACCAGCGCGATGAAGCCCTTCGGCAGGGTATGGGCCGGGGGTGAATGCAGGTCCTCGCCGCGCAGCCACCCGGCAACCTGATCCTCCGCCAGAACCAGTTTGCCCCGGGTGAAGCCCGGTCCGAAGCGGGCGGCCCATTCGTGCGACAGCACCCTGTGCGACAGCACTCTGTGCGACAGCACCCGCCCGGTCTGNCCATTCGTGCGACAGCACCCTGTGCGACAGCACTCTGTGCGACAGCACCCGCCCGGTCTGGCCCTCCTCGGCCAGCAGCAGCCCCAGCCGCTGGACGGGCAGCCCGCGGAAATGGCGGGTGAACAGGGACGGCACGGCGTATATCTTTTCCTGGCGCTGCCACAGCTCCAGGTCCTGCGCTTCCAGCAGCGTGTCCAGGTCGAAGCCGTAGTCCTTCTGCAGCCAGGCGCTGATTTCTCGCCCCTCCCGGGGAGGTACCGGGCGCATCCCGGCCTGCTCGAGCGGCCGGTCGGGCGGGGGTTCTGTTTCCGCAGTCACCGGGGCGGTCTTGATCAGCAGCGCGGCGAAGAAACCGGCCGTGCCGAAGCGGTGCGGCCACAGCCGGGCGGCGCGCTGCACGCGGGGGTCGAAGGCTCGCTCTCCGTCGGCGGCAAGCGCCGGGGCGGGGACCGGCAGCCGGGTGGACAGGTCCACAATTTCGACGGCGCCCGGGTAGGCCTGCAGTAGGGTCTCCAGCACGGCTTCGTTTTCCTCGGGCGCCAGGGTGCAGGTGGAATAGACCAGCTGCCCGCCGGTTTTCAGCGCCTGAAAACCCGACGCCAGCAGGCGCGCCTGGCGCTGGGCCAGCGCGGACTGCTCCTTTTCGGTGATCGGGCGCATGGGGTGCGATTCGGTGGTCTTCAGCCCCTGCATGGAGCAGGGCGCGTCCAGCAGCACCCGGTCGAAGGTTTCCGGGAACCAGGCGCCGTATTTCTCCCCCGGAAAGCGGGCTGCGGCTGCGTTGATGGCGCCGTAGTTGTTGAGCACGATGCGCAGAGCGGTGATGCGGTCGGCGCTGGAATCGTTGGCCAGCACGAGCCCCCGGTCGCGGATCCGGCTGCTGATGTGGGTGGTCTTCCCGCCGGGCGAAGCGGCCATGTCGAGCACCAGCGGGGCGTCCAGCTCGTCAAAGTCGAACAGCTCGACCGGCAGCATGGAGGCCGCGTCCTGGATGTAGTACTGGCCCATGCGGTGCTCGATCGTCTGGCTGATGGGCGCAGGGCTTTCGGTTACCCGGTATCCGGTCGGGCAGTAGGGGACCGGCTGCACCTGCCAGCCATAGCGCGATGCCCAGGTCTCGATCGCCTGAGCGGGGTCGGCTTTCAGCGTATTGACCCGCAGCGCGGGGTACAGCGGCCGGTCCAGTTCGGCCAGCAGGGCGGCGAAGTCGTTCTCCGAGAGCAGCGGCCGGTAGCGCTCCAGGGCAGCCTGCAGCAGGTCCGCTCCGCTTTCCGGCGCGGGGGCGGCGCTCTTCTTTTTCCTACGCGCCATAGCCCTTGTCGACCACGAAAATGATTTCGTTTTTGAAGATCATCTCGCTCACATGCCAGGGCTGTCCCTGCGTGACCTGCTGCACCAGATGGCGCTGGCGCTCCATCAAGTTGTGCTTGCCGCTCAGGCTTTCCAGCGGCAGCGAGACCAGAATGTAGCGCACCTTGAGCGCTTGCCAGAGCGGCAAATTGGCGCCCTTCTGGCGCTGTTCGATGCGGTGCGCCTCCTTGAACAGGAAGGCCACCTCGGCGGTTTCTTCAGGCGGGCGCACCAGCACGTCCTGCACGCGGGCCAGCGGCTGCAGCCCCTGCAGGCGGAAATAGTGGTTGATCAGTTCCACGCGGGGATGGTGCAGGTCGTAGGCGTGGTACTCCACCATGTTGGACAGGCCCATCCAGGGGAAGGCGAACGGGTTCAATCCGCAGGCCACGTCCAGAATTCGCGCAGGGCGGCCGATGGTGGCGAAAATGCGCCGGTAAAATTCCTCCAGAATGTCCATCCGCTCGCGGGTGGAGGCGTGAGCGGCGAGAATCTGGGCGCAGATGAACTTGACCATCTGCGGGTCGCCGTCGGCGAAGGCCTCCTCCAGCTCTTTCGCCATCAGGGTGTAGTCGGGGTCGCCCAGGTAGGGGGCGACGATGTTGTGCAGCTTCTCGCGTACGGCCTGCAGCGCGTCCTTGGGGTTGCGGTGGCGCGGCATCTCCTGCTCAAACAGGCTGCGGACAGTCTCCTCCGGCAGATCCACCTCACGGTACTTTTTCGAGGTGCGGATCTGGCTGATCCAGGTCTGGTAGGGGTCATCGGATGGATGCGGCATGCTTCACCTCTCAGCGGGAGATTAGAAAAGCCAGCTCTGTGGGGAACTCGTAGCGCTGTACACGCCAGTTCTGACCGGCGATCAAATCTTCAAAATGGGCCTCGTAATTGTCCACCATGCCTTTGGAGCGGCCGCCCAGGCTGCGCGCCGGGAAGGAGACCAGTAGATGCTCGGCCGGAATGGCCGCCAGCAGGCGTGCACCGGCGGTCTTGTCGAACTGCTCCAGGCAGGGAATGGTTTTGAGCAGCAGCCCCACCTGCACCGGCGTGTCCGGCACGGCGGCGGTCAGGTCACACAAATTGGCGGAGCCGCTCAGGCGGAAATGGGCGAAGAACTCGTTGAGAAAGCCAATCTGATCGGCGTAAATATCGCAGGCGTGGTAAGCCGCGCCCGGCGCAAGCGGCAGCCAGGGCAGGCAGAGCGGGTTAAGGCCGCAGGCGTAATCGTACACCGAGCGCAGCGGGCCAAGCGGGCCGAGCGTCTGGCGGAAGAAGTCCTCCAGGAAGGGCAGCCGCTCGCGGGTGGAAGCGTGCGAGCGCATCCAGCGCAGGCAGACCTCGCGGACGGCCTGCGCGGAGAGGTCAGCGGGCAGATCGCGCAGCTCCTTCGTCCACTGCGCATAGTCAATGGAAGTGTCCATGTATGCGCCGCCCATCTGGTGCAGTTTGCTGCGCGCCGCCTTGACCGTGTCTTTGAGGCCGCGGCCCTTCGACAGCTCCTGCTCGGTCACCCGGCGCACCAGGTCCGGGTGAATGGCCTGGTACTTGGCTCCGGCCCGGACCATCTCGACCAGCTCGTCCAGCGAGGGAGCCGTCTTCATGCGCGCCTCCGGATTCGCTCGGTGAGCTGGGTCATCAGGCGCAGGTTGTGCAGCGTCGCCAGGCGGGGGTACAGGCTGTCGTTGAGTTTGAACAGGTGATGCAGGTAGCCCAGCGAGTAGCGGGAGCAGACCGGGCAGTCGCAGTAGGGCGAGATCGGGCGATCGGCTTTGATGTTCTTCTCGTCCTCGATATAGACGTACTTGAGCCACTTTCCGGTCAGCCCGGCCCGCGGAGCGTCCGGCGGGTTGGCGAAGGTGTAAAGCCGCCCGTGGCGGGCGTCACGGGTGGGCATGGCGCTGTCGAAGATCTGGTAGCCCAGCTCATAGCAGGCCAGCACGTTGTAAGGATGCCCGACCCCCAGCGCGTGCATGGGGTATTCCGGCGGTACCAGTTCGCGGGTGTAGCCCAGGATGTCGGTAAGCAGGTTGCTTTCGGCATCCAGCGGCCAGCCGCCGAAGCCGAAGCCGTCAAAGCCAATTTCGAGCAGCGCGTCCACGCTGCGCCGGCGCAGGTCGAGCAGCCCGCCGCCCTGAATCACGGCAAACAGCAGCGGCCGCTCGCTCTCGGGGACCTTTTTCTGCTCCAGCAGCCGCAGGTACTCGCTCTTGCAGCGCTTTGCCCAGGCGATGGTGCGCTCCACCGAGAGGCACTGCTCCTCCTCCGAAGCGTCCACGTGGGTGCAGTCGTCCAGGCAGATGACCACGTCGGTGCCGTAGCTCATCTGCAGCTGCACCGACTTTTCGGGGGTCAGCAGGAACTTGCGCTTGCTGCCCTCCGGCTGGAAGGTGATGCCCTTCTCGTCCATGCGCCCGAAGCGCGGGTTCTGGCGGATCAGCGAATAGGCCTGGAATCCGCCCGAGTCGGTGAATATGGGCCGGTCCCAGCCGCTCATTTTGTGGATGCCGCCCAGTGCCTCCACGGTGGAGGACCCGGGGCGCTGCATCAGGTGGAAGGCGTTCATCACCAGCCCTTCAACCTGCACGCTGAGCAGGTCCTGCGCGTCGACGGCGCGCACCACGCCGAAGGTGGCGTCCGGCAGGTACACCGGGTAGCGCAGATCGCCGCGCGGCAGGCGCAGGCTGCCCGACGGTCTGGTCATATCAGCCTCCGGTTCCAGGTATGCCGCGCCGCGCCGCCGCGGTGGGTGGAGCTGGCCGGTTGGGCTGCGAATGACGTCGGATTTCTCATGGGTCCCTCTCGCCTGGTTCCTACAATGATACAGCAAAAATATCCATTCGTCTTGACTGCATCTCGTACGGTAAGGATGCGCTATACTAGGTTTGCAGAAAATAACCAATCGCTATGGAGATCCCCCGATGAGCACCTTCGCAGAGGTTGATGAAAGCCAATTCGAGCAGCAGGTGCTGCGCGCATCCGTTCCGGTGCTGGTGGAGTTCGGCGCCGCCTGGTGCGTGCCCTGCAAGCGCCTGGAACCGGAGCTGGAAAAACTGGCCTTTTCCTGGAAAGACCGCATCCGCCTGGCCAGGGTTGACGTCGACCAGAGCCTGAACCTGACCATGCACTACCAGATCATGAGCGTACCGACCACCATCCTGTTCGTCGACGGCCAGCCGGTGCAGCGCCTGACCGGGTTCCAGCCCTACAACAAGCTGGTGGAAAAACTGTCGCCGCATATGCAGGCGGGCAAGTAAAGGAGGGGGAGGGATGGCCACGCAGAAGCCGTATGGAATGTGGTCCAGCCCCATCAGCGCGAAAATGCTCAGCCAGCGCCTGCGCCTGTCCGAGGTGATCTGGGGCGGCGAGGACGGCCGCACGCTGTTCTGGGTGGAAGGCCGCTCGGGCCAGGGTGTGCTGGTCAGCCGGACGGGCGATGACGCGCCGCGTGACCTGACCGCCGAGCACTCGGTGCGCGGAGGAGTCGGTTACGGAGGGGGCGAACTGGCCGCCGCCGGTGAGTGGGTGATCTTTGCCGACCGCGGCGGCCGCCTGTACCGGCGCCCGGCCGGCAAGGGCCTGCCCCGGCCGCTGACCCCGCCTTTCGGCGCCGCTGCCTCTCCGGCCATCTCGCCGGACGGCCGCTGGGTGGCCTATGTGTACTCGGACGGGAACGTGGACCTGCTCGCGCTGGTGGACTCGGAAGGCGAGCGCTGGCCGGTCAAGCTGGCTCAGGGGGCTGACTTCTATATGCAGCCGGTCTGGCACCCGGACCGGACGGCGCTGGCCTGGGTGGAGTGGGACCATCCCAACATGCCCTGGAACGCCACCCGAATCTGCCTGGGCAAGTTCTCTCCCGCCACCCTGTCTCTGAGCGAGTGGGTCACGGTCGCGGCCGAACCGGGCCGGGCGGCGGTGCAGCCGCGCTTCTCGCCCGACGGGACCTGGCTCAGCTACCTGGCTGGCTCGGGCGAGTGGGAGGATCTGGTGCTGCTCGACCTGCGCGACGGGGAAAAGAAGGTGCTGGTGCACGGGGACGGGTTCCACCTGGCGCTGCCGGCCTGGGTGCAGGGTATCCGCGACTATGACTGGTCGCCGGATGGGGAGAGTATCTACTATTTCCGCCACGCCGGGGGGCAGACCACGCTGTGGGAGGTGGATGTCAACAGCGGGGAGTCCCGGCAGATCGACACCGGCCCCTACACCTGGCTTTCGCAGATCAGCGTTTCTCCTCACGGCGAGCTGGCCATGCTGGCCTCCAGCCCGCAGATCCCCGACCGGGTGGTGCGCTGGGACGGCGAGGAGTGGCATACCGTCGCCCGCAGCGAAGGCGAGTGGATCGACGAGGAATATCTATCCTACCCGAAGCCGGTGACCTGGACCTCCACGGACGGCCAGCCGGTGCACGGGCTGTACTACCCGCCGGCGAACCCGAACTTCGGGGCGGACGGGCCTCCGCCGGCGCTGTTCCACGTGCACGGCGGGCCGACCAGCTCTGCGTGGATGCGCTACAACCCCGAAGCGGCCTACTACACCTCCCGCGGCTACGCCTGGGTGGAGGTCAACTACCGGGGGAGCAGCGGGTATGGCTGCAGCTACCAGCAGGCGCTGAACGAGCGCTGGGGCGAGCTGGACGTGGAGGATACGGTCAGCGGCGTGCGCGGCCTGGCCGAACAGGGCCTGGTGGATCCAAATAAGGCGATCATCATCGGCGGCAGCGCGGGCGGGTACACCGTGCTGAACGCGCTGGCCCGCCACCCGGGGACCTTCAAGGCGGGCGTGTGCCTGTACGGGGTGAGCAACCTGTTCACCCTGGCGATGGACACGCACAAGTTCGAAGAGCGCTACACCGACCAGCTGGTCGGGCCGCTGCCGGAAGCTGCCGGTCGCTACCATGACTGGTCGCCGGTGTTCCACGCCTCCCAGATCCGGGACCCGCTGATCATTTTCCAGGGGGCCGACGATCAGGTGGTGCCGCCCTCACAGTCGGAGGAGATTGTCGCCGCGCTGAAGGCCAGCGGCGTCCCGCACGAGTACCATGTGTACCCGGGCGAGGGCCACGGCTTCCGCCGGAGTGAGACCCTGCTGGACTATTACCAGAAGGTCGAGCGCTTCCTGCTGCAGTACGTGCTGTTTGCCGCCTGAGACGATCAGGCCTTGTAGGGCACCTCGCGCACGCCCTGGCCGATTTCGTCCCACAGCTCGGCCAGGATCTGCAGCCCGGCGGGCAGGGCTTCCTCCAGCTTGACCAGCGTGCGCTCCCCCCGGTCGCGGCGCTTGAGCTCCACCTCGCCGTTCTTGAGTGTGCGCGGTCCGACGGTAATGCGCAGCGGCAGGCCGATCAGATCGGCGTCGTTGAACTTGACCCCCGGGCTTTCCTCCCGGTCGTCGTAGAGCACCTCGACACCCGCGGCGTTCAATTCCTCGTACAGGCGGTCGGCCGCCTCGCGGGGGTAGGGATCGTTCTTGCCGGGCAGCAGAACCAGATGGACGGGGTAAGGAGCCACGGAGACCGGCCAGCACAGCCCGTGCTCGTCATGGTAATGCTCGGCGATGCAGGCCAGCAGCCGCCCCACGCCGATGCCGTAAGAACCCATGATCACCGGCTTGCTCTCGCCGGTCTCATCCAGGAAAGTGCATCCCATGGCCTGGCTGTAGCGCGTGCCCAGCTGGAAGATGTTGCCCACCTCGACGCCGCGCTCGGCCCGCATGGGCTGGCCGCACTCGGGGCAGGGATCACCGTGCCGGGCGGCGGCCAGGTCGGCCACCACATCGGCGGTGTAATCGCGCCCGTAGTTGACGTTGAGGTAGTGATAATCGGCCTGGTTGGCCCCGGAGACCAGATTCGCCGATGCGGTGATCAGGTCGTCCACCGCCACCAGCGCACCCTTTGTGCCGATGGGCGAGGCATACCCGGGCACCGCACCCACCGCCACAATTTCCTCTTCGGTGGCGGGGCGCAGCTCGCGGGCGTGGATGGCGTTGGCCAGCTTGGTTTCGTTCAGCTCCATGTCCCCGCGGACAATCGCCATGACCAGCCGCTCGCCATCCTCCACTTCGGCGGTCATGAAGACCACCTTGGCCGTCTTCGAAGCGGGGATGCCGAGAAAGTCCGCCAGCGCGTCGATGGTCCTGGCGCCGGGTGTGGGCACTTTGTCCAGCGGCAGGGGTTCTTCGGCGGACGGGGTGGGTTTGGCGAAGCGGGCCACCTGGCGGTTGGCGGAATAGCCGCAGGAATCGCACAGCAGCAGGGTGTCCTCGCCGCTCGAGGTCAGGTACATGAACTCGTGAGCCAGCCGGCCGCCCATCATGCCGGTGTCGGACTTGACCGCGATCACCGGCAGGCCGCAGCGCTGGAATATCCTGAAGTAAGCATGATAGTGGGCGCGGTACTGGCGGTCCAGCCCTTCCCAGTCGCGGTCCAGGCTGTAGGAGTCCTTCATGGTGAACTCGCGCACGCGCACCAGCCCGGCGCGGGGGCGGGGATCGTCGCGGAATTTCGTCTGGATGTGGTAGATCAGCTGGGGCAGCTGGCGGTAGGAATGGATCTCCCGGCGCACCAGGTCGCCGACCGCCTCCTCGTGGGTCATGGCCAGCACCAGGTCGCGGTCGCCGCGGTCCTTGAAGCGAGCCATTTCCGCGCCGATGGTCTGGTAGCGGCCGGTTTCCCTCCACAGGTCGGCCGGAAGCACCACCGGCATGGTGATCTCCTGCCCGCCGATGGCGTTGATCTCCTCCCGCAGGATGGCCTCGATGCGGTTCATCGCCCGGCGCGCCAGAGGCAGGTAGCTGAAGATGCCAGCCGCCACCTGGCGGATGAACCCGGCTCGCAGCAGCAGCTGGTGGCCTTCGGTCTGGGCTTCGGCGGGGGCCTCGCGCAGGGTCTGGCTGAACAGGCGGGTCATGCGCATGGGGGATTCTCCTTTCGAGGGGCAGGATGCGGGTGTCGGGCTAGCCTTCCCATCCGGTGGGTTCGATGTGCACGTAGGCCCGGTCCACTTCGGGCATGGCTTCCAGCGCTTCAATCACCCGGTCGGAGATGGCGTGGGTTTCACGCAGGCTCAGATCGCCGTCGACGTTGATGTGCAGATCGACCACCAGCGTCGGCCCGGCATATTCGGTCACCAGGTGATGGACAGCCTCAACCCCGGGAACGCTCTGGGTGATGCGGACGATCTCCTCCCGCAGCTCCTCCGGAGCGGCCGCGCCGGTCAGGTACCCCAGATTTTCCCGGCCGGCCAGGAAGGCCGCACGGAAGATCCACCCGGAAACCAGCAGGCCGGCGATGGGGTCAAAGATGGGCGCAATGAAATTGGAACCGAGGATGCCGAAGAAAGCGGCCAGCGAGGTCAGCACGTCAGAGATGTGGTCCACCGCGGTGGTCTGCAGGGCCGGGCTGTTGGTTTGCTGCGCCAGCTTGCGGATGATCAGGAACATGAACACCTTCACCCCGGCGCTGAACAGCAGCACGAAAGTCGGTACGCCCAGTTCGATGGCCTGCGGCCCGGCCAGGAAGCGGTCAATGGACGCCCGGGCGGCTTCATAGGCGGCGAAGCTCATCGACAGGGTGACCACCAGGCCGACCAGCGGCTCAAAGCGGTGGTGGCCCTGCGGGTGGCCTTCGTCGGGCGGCTGGCGGGACATCCACAGCCCGGCCACCAGCAGGATCGAATAGAACACGTCGGAGATGGAGTTGGCCGCGTCGGCCAGCAGCGCGACGGAACCGGTCATGTAGGCGGCCAGGGCCTTGACCGAGGCCAGGGCGACATTCCCCACCACAGTGATCCACAGCGCGCGGCGGTACAGACGGTTATCTTCCGGGGCGGGCTTGTATTCACGAATGGACTGCATTCAGTTCTCCATAAGAAAAAGGTGCGGAAGGCCGCACCTTTGGTTGACAGTAATGACAGCAGGCTGAGTGCACCGCCTGTGATCCCGATTGTATCACGAATTGGGGGAAAACCCTGAGCAGTCCTCGAGGGATGCTCCCCATTGCTTGCCGCCCTGCCGGGGGGTATGCTGAAATTGTTCGCTGGAACATTCCCGGACGACTGAGAATGGAATAGGAGAAAGGATGGAATATGGCACAGAAAACCGCAGTGAAGACGAAAACTGACACCTCCGTGAAGCGGGGCGAATCCCCGGTGGTGGCGAAGCTGAACGGCCTGATCGCCGACAACACCGTGTACTACCAGAAGACCCGCCACTATCACTGGAATCTGGTGGGGGATCTGTTCTTCCAGCTTCACGAGCAGTTTGAGAAGGAGTACAGGGCCACCGAGGCGGATATTGACCAGCTTGCCGAGCGGGTGCGCGCGCTGGGGTATTACCCGATCCACACCATGGAGGCCATCCTGCAGCGGGCCACGCTGCGCGAGGACCCCGAGACTCCCGACCAGCACCAGATGGTGAGCCGGGCGCTGGTAGATCTGGATGCCATGTGCAGTGCGCTGAAAGAAGCCCACGAAGTGGCCGAGGAGGCCAAAGACACAGGCACGGTCAACATGCTGGAAGATATGATCATGCAGCTGGAAAAGCGTGCCTGGATGATGCGCGCCTTCACCAAGGAGCCGCTGCGCTAATCGTGGGAAACGGAAAACCTCTCCCGGAGAGGGGTTACCTGGGGTGGGCCTGGACGCTGTCCAGGCTCACTTGATTCCAGCCGCCTGTTCTAGCAGGGCGTTGGTAAAGACCTGCTCCACATCCACCTGCTGCATACCCTCGTACTCGATCAGCATTTGTGCCAGGCTCTCCCACTGCTCCCGCGTCTGCCAGCCCAGGCCGTGCTCATCGGTCAGGTCGCTGTGGGCATCCTCAATTTCCTCCAGCAGCATAAACAGCATGTGATCGCGGTCGGTTTCCGGGCCGGTGTACTGGAGGACGATGTCGACGGCCTTATCCGGGTGCTCTTCCGCATAGGCGATGCCCTGCAGGGCGGCCTTCAGGAAGCGCGTCAGCTGGTCGGTGTGGCTGGCCAGGGTCTCGTCGCTGGTGACGTAGGTCAGCCCCAGGCTGGGAACGCCGTAATCTTCCGGCGCCCACAGGCGCACGGGATGGCCCCACTGCTCCAGGATGTACGGCTCGTTGGACTTGTAGACCGGGTAGACGTCCACCCTGTCTTCCACCAGCAGGCGCGGGTCGAAGCCGACATTGACCAGCTCGATTTTGTCCAGGTCTGCCCCGGCGGCCTGAATCAGCGCGAACAGCTCGGGCGGCGGAGTGCCCTTGTAGCCCACACGTTTTCCTTCCCAGTCCTGCGGTGTGTGGATGCCGCTGGTATCGAGCGCGGCGAAGGCCTGCTGGCCCTGCTGGCCGATCAGAGCGATGGAAACCAGCGGCAGGCCCGGGTCCGAGCGGCGGCGCAGCAGGATGCCGGCGTCCTGGGTGGTGATGTGCACCTTGCCGGAGGACACCATCTGCAGGTGCTGCCCCTGCCCGGCGGAGTGCTCGATGGTCACTTCCAGGTTCTGCCCGGCGAAGAAGCCCTTTTCCTGGGCCACATACACACCGACGAAGGGCAGGTTGGCCTGGGGCTTGTAGCCGGCCATAAAGACCAGCTGGTCCGGCTCTTCAGGCGTGGACGCGGCGCCCGGCGTCTGGCAGCCGGAGAGGAACAGTGTGGAAACCAGCAGGAGGCAGATGAGACGGGATAGGTTGCGCATGCAGTTACTCCACAGTTGAAGATGGCAGCCAGAACACCAGCCGGCGCTCGGCGTGTGCGAGCAGGCGGTACAGGCTGATGCCGATGGCGGCCAGGATCACGATGGGGGCGAAGAGGTAGGGCAGGTTCAAATTGGCGTAGGCCAGCCACATCACCCGGCCCAACCCGCCGGAAGCCCCGGTCCACTCGGCCACCACCGCCCCGGTGATGGCCAGCGGCGCGCTGATTTTCAGCGCCGCGAAGATGTAAGGGACAGCCGAGGGTAGCCGCAGGTATAAGAACAGCTTCCACCGGCTGGCGCGCCAGGAGCGGAACAGATCCAGTAGTGCGCCGTCCACTCGCTGCAGGCCGCTGATCACGTTGACCAGCACCGGGAAAAAGGTCAGCAGCGCGGTGATGATGATCTTGGGCAGCACGCCGAAGCCCAGCCACAGCGTGAGCAGCGGGGCGATGGCCACCAGCGGCGTGGATTTGATCATGATGGCCAGGCTCATCACCCCGGCTTCGATGTGCGGCACCAGCGTGAGCAGCACAGCAATGATCACCCCGGCCAGCACACCCAGCAGCAGCCCGGCCAGGGCTTCGCCGACGGTCAGCAGGGTGGCCTGGGCGTACATCGAGGCGTTTTGCGCCAGGGTCAGCAGGATGGTGGAGGGGGCGGGCAGCAGGTAGACCGGGACGGAGAACAGCCGCACGCCGCCTTCCCACAGCAGGACGAAGACCAGAACGATGATCAGCGCGGCGCGGGCGGAGGAATCAGGCGTGTGCGGCTTCATACTGGTTCCGGTTGAGCGAAAGCGCCTGGCGCACCTGCAGCAGCACCTGCTGGAAGGCGGGATCGGCCTCCTCGCGGGGGTAGGGAAGCGGAACGTCTATGTCCGCGGCGATGCGCCCCGGCTGCGGGGTGAAGACCAGCACCCGGTTGGCCAGGCGCAGCGCTTCGTAGATGTTGTGCGTCACCCACAGCACGGTGGGGCGCAGCGGCTGCCACAGTTCCAGCAGATCCTGAGAAAGGCGCTCGCGGGTCAGCTCGTCCAGCGCGGCGAAAGGCTCGTCCATCAGCCACAGGCTCGAGTCCAGGGTCAGCAGGCGGGCCAGGGCCAGGCGCTGCTGCATCCCCCCGGAGAGGGTGAAGGGGTAGGCCTCGGCGGCCGCCTCCAGGCCGACCATGCTGAGGGCCTCATCGGGGGACAGGCGCAGGCGGGTGCCTTCCGGCAGCACCCGGCGCAGGATGGCGATGTTGTCCCGCGCCGTCAGCCAGGGGAGCAAAGCGGGGCTCTGGCTCATCCAGGCGATGTGCTGCGCGGCGGCCGCCTGCGACGGGGTCAACCCGCCGTCGATCTCAATCCGCCCGGCGGTGGGCTGGATCAGGCTGGCAATCAGCCGTAAAAGGGTGGATTTGCCGCAGCCGCTCGGCCCCACCAGGGCCACGAACTGGCCGGAGGGCACGGTAAAGTCCACCGCTTCCAGCGCCGGCCGGGTCTTGCGGCCCGGGTACACGTGACTCAGACAGGATACGGTTAAATCCATCGCTAATCAGAACTTTCGGCAGGCTGGCGCAGGTAAAACCCCTGCCAGCCGCGCAGCGTGTCGGGCTGGATGATAAAGGCCTTTTCCACCTGGGCGGAAAGCTGCTCGGACAGCCCGCGGCCCAGGTAGCGGCGTGACATGCGGGCCAGCAGCTCGTCCAGCTGTGGGGAGCCTGGCTCCAGGGGTGCCAGACGGGCTTCGCCGCGGGCCACCACGCGCCGCAGCGGAGGCCATGGCTCGTCGACGGTCAGCGACACCTGAGGGTTCTGGGTGAGATAATCGGCCCACTGCGAGCCCTGCCAGGCGACGATGCGGAAGACGGCCCCGTCCCAGTCGTGCCAGATGGGGACCACGTGCGGGCTGCCGTCCGGGCGCAGGCAGGCCAGGCGGGCAGCCAGCGGTTCGTTCAGCAGGGCGTCGATCTCTGCCCGCGGCAGAGGGGCGGAGGCTTTCAGCTCGGTCTGGTCAACGGTCTGGAAGGGTCGGTAATAGGGAGCGCCCAGCCAGTACGAGAGGCGGGCGGCCGCGGCGCGCAGCTCCGGGAGCCAGCGCTGGCAGAACTCGTCCGGCTGCCAGCGGAAAGCCGGCGCGCTCAGCACAAGCGCGGCTTCGGGATCGGTCCCGTTTGGGCAGACGGGCAGGGCCAGCTCCAGGGTGTGATCCTGCTGGCTGAAGGCGTGGTCACCGCTGCGGCAGCCGGCGTCCCGGGCAGAAAGCAGGCAGGCAGCCGCCGCCAGTTCGGCGGTGTACTCCGCGCCGACCTCGTAGGCGCTGCGCACGCGCTCGGTGCCTTCGGCCTGGGCCAGCACACGCAGGCCGTTTTCCGCGCGCAGGCCGGCCGGGGCCACCAGAATCAATGTCTCCGGCCAGGAGCGGTGGGCCAGCTCTCGGGCAAAGGCCTGGCGCAGATCCTGCGCCGGCGCGCTGGCGCGCCAGCTGAGCAGCCGCGGGCCTGCCCGGTAGCGGCCGCGCGTCTCGGACTGCTCCACATAGCCCAGGTCTTTCAGTTCGCGCAGCAGCAGGAACAGGGTGCTGCGCGAAACCGGCAGGCGGTCGGTAATCTCCCGCGGGCTCAACCCCTCCGGGTGGGCCAGCAGCAGCTCCACCAGCCGGAGCGTACGTTCGATTGTGGATGCGCTTTCCCCGGTCACTTTTTTCCTTATCGTCCTGATTTCCGCACTCCAGTCCAATATACCAGACGATGACCGGGGATGCAAGAGATTAAAGAAAAGACGCCCCGTAAAGGGGCGTCTAGATCGAGGTCCGGTAAGGTTACTTCGCCAGGTATTCGTCCATCGCAGTCAGCAGGGCATCCACATCCTGCATGGTGGTCTCGCCCATGGTGGCGATGCGGAAGGTCTTTTCCTTGAGCTTGCCGTAGCCGTTGGAGATGCGCATGCCGCGCTGCAGCAGGAACTTGTTCAGCTCGCTGATGTTGATACCGCGCTCGTTGTTGATGGTGACCACGGTGTGCGAGCGGCAGCCCTTCGCGGCGAAGTTGGTCATGCCGTGGGCTTCAGCCCAATCGTTGACGCATTCGGCCATCTGCTGGTGGCGGGCGAAGCGGTTGTCCAGGCCCTCGGCCAGGATGCGGTCAAGCTGTACGTCCAGCGCGTAGATCAGAGGCATGACCGGGGTGGCCGGGGTGGAGTCCTTCATGCGGTGCTTGTTCATGCGCAGCACGTCCAGGTACCAGCCGCGGTTCTCGACCGTCTCGGCCTTTTTCATGGCCCGCTCGGAGGGGCTGGCCAGCGCCAGACCGGGGGGCAGGGCCAGACACTTCTGGGAGGAGGTCAGCAGCCAGTCCAGGCCCCAGGCGTCCATCTCGATGCGCGCGCCGCCCAGCGAGGAGACGGCGTCCACCAGGATCAGGGTGTCCGGGCTGACTTCGTGCACCACCGCGGCCAGTTCCTTGATCGGGTTCATCACGCCGGTCGAGGTCTCGTTGTGCACGATGGTAACGGCTTCGTAGTGCTTCTGCTTCAGCGCATCGGCCAGTACATCCGGGCTGATCGCCTGACCCCATTCGACTTCCAACAGGTCCACTTTCTTGCCGTTTGTCGCTGCCACTTCGCTCCAGCGCTGGGAGAACGCGCCGTTCACGCAGGCGAGCACCGATTCCTGAACGAAGTTGCGGATGCCAGCTTCCTGTAAGGCGCTGCCCGAACCGCTGAACTGGAACACGATGCCTTCGGTGAAGAACAGCTGTTTGGCTTTGGCTTCCGTCCGCCGGAAGATTTCTTCAAACTCTTTGCTGCGGTGGGGCAGCATGGGCTTCGCCTGCGCTGCCAGGACTTCCGGCGCAACATCGACAGGACCAGGAACAAACATATGGGACATGGTGAGCTCCTTTTAACGACCTCTGGATTGATATGGATGGATGGGGCTGAGTCGGATTCCTATCTCAGGAAGAAGGACAGAGCAACCAGAATGATAAAGAAGGTGCCGGCAAGCGTACCGATGCGCTTCAGGTCGTTGATGACGTCGGTATAATCCGGGTTGAAATCAGACAGGCGGGTGCGGGTGGAGGTATTGGCCTGGGTTTCCGCCGTTTCGGCGGTTTTCTCGGCCTTCCTGGCCTGCCGCTTGGTGTACTTACTCATAAGAACAGCTCCTTCAATCATGGCCCGGTGGCGGGCCGGGTGGGTCAGGGTTTGAGAATGGCCCGGACGACAATGCGCTGATTATCGACCAGGTAGGGATAGCAGGAGATCAGCGTGACCACGGGGTCGGCGGTGGGGGCCATCACTTCCACCTGGTCGGGCTCGACGATCCGGGTCTCCTGAACAACGTAGGTGTAGGTTCGCTGGCCGGTGTGCACAATCACCTCGTCGCCCTCTTTCAGCTGATCCAGGTGGCGGAACACCTCGCCGAAGATGTCGTTGTGCCCAGACAGCACCAGGTTGCCCGGCTGCCCCGGCTGGACAGGATGGGAAAGGTTTTGCCCGACGCCCTTCTTCAGCTGTTCCCAGCCATCACCCTGGACGATGGGCGCGTCCACGTCGATGGCGGGGATTTGCAGGCGAACCGCGTACTCAGGGCCGGGGGTGGGAATGGGCAGGGCGGCCATGGACTGGACCAGCGGCCGTAAATGCTCGGGTATTTCGCCCTCATTGAAGCGGACCGGCTCTGTGCCGTCGGGCGGGGTGTGCCCGGACGGAAGGACGACCGCATTGATCAGAGGGGTGGGTGTTAAGGTGGGCTGCTGCAGCAGGCTGGCAACTTCATTATTGAGGCCGCGCAGCACATTGACAATGTTCACCAGGACGAAGACCAGGCCGATGACCGCCGCGATTTCCACAACGAACAGCGCCCGGTCGAGACCTTTTGGCCTGGTGCGCCTGGTTTCCGCCGGCGGTTCTTCCTCGGACACCACGCTGCTGGACAGCGAGTCCAGGCTGGTGGGGAAGGGCTGCGCAGCGAACCGAATCACGCGGCCTGTCCGGCGGTATTGGTCCACTCGAGAGAGCCGTTCGGCGCGCTGCTTCTGGATCAGTATCTGGCGCAGTTCTTGAACGGACAGGTTGTCAACGGACCGTTTGCGTGGCTTCAATCGGCATCCTCGGGAGAATCGCGTGGCCTTCAACGGTGATTATATACCATTTCACGACCCGCTTCCATGGATGAATAGCAGAGCCTGAGGCTACAATATTCACGTTCGCCGCGGCCCGCGGGCCGTTCCAGTGGCTATAATTAGATCAAACCAGCAAAGGAGCACAACAGCGCCACATGAAAGCCATCAAGAATTACCTGATCGACATGGACGGGGTGCTGGTCAAAGGCAAGACCATGATCCCCGGCGCGGACGATTTCATCCAGCGGCTGAAGAAATGCCGCAAGAAATTCCTGATCTTTACCAACAACGCCCTGTACACTCCCCGTGACCTGGCCTTCCGGCTTCAGTCCGCCGGGCTGGATGTGGGGCCGGAAAACCTGTACACCTCCGCCATGGCCACGGCCAGCTTCATCCGCTCGCAGAAACCCAACGCCAAGGTGTTCATGCTGGGTGAGTCGGGGCTTTCTCAGGCGCTGCATGAAGCCGGCTGCGTGCTGACCGACGAGGAACCCGACTACGTGGTGCTGGGGGAGATGAACTACTACAACTTCGAGCAGATCACCCGGGCCATCCGGTTGATCCGCGAGGGAGCGCTGTTCATCGCCACCAACCCGGACGCGACCGGGCCTTCCGAAACGGGCATCCTGCCGGCCACCGGCGCGATGGCCTCGCTGATCGAAAAGGCCACCGACCGCCACCCCTTTTTCATTGGCAAGCCCAATCCGCTGATGATGCGCAGCGCGCTCAACTACCTCGGCGCTCATTCCGAAGAGACGGTCATGATCGGCGACCGCATGGACACGGATGTGGTCACCGGGGTGATGAGCGGCATGGCCACCGTGCTGGTTTTGAGCGGGGTGAGCACGCGGGAGGATGTGGACCGCTTCCCCTACCGCCCGACCTGGATTGTCGATTCGGTGGCGCACCTGGAGGTGGAGTGCAGCCCGTCCGACGCGTACGAGGATGACGACGAGAAGGACGAGGACTGACTGGCGGCACCGCCCTGATTCTGGATAAAGGTACCCTGTGAAAACATTCTTCCCTGTTCATTTGACCCACGAAGGGCGCGCGCTGCGACTGGCCCTGTTGATCCTGTTCGCCCTGCTGCTGCCGGCCTGGACGGCGCCGGTGCAGGCGCAGGCCCCGGTCTCCTTTTCCGAGCTGCAGGTGGACCTGTGGCCCGAGTACGACCAGCCGGAAATGCTGGTCATCTACCGCATGACGCTCGGGTCCGGGGTGACCCTGCCTGCCGAAGTGACCATCCGCATTCCCCGGGCGGCCGGCCAGCCGTACAGCCTGGCGATGCAGGAGGTCGACGGCCAGCTCTATAACCTGGCCTACACCTCCCGGACGGAGGGGGACTGGATTGCTGTGACCTTCACCACGGCGGTGCCGGTCAACCAGCTGGAGTATTACGATCCCGGACTGACCCGCCAGGACGACCGGCGCTCGTTCCTCTACCAGTGGCCGGCCGACCACGCCGTGGAGCGCATGATCGTCCGCGTGCAGCAGCCCACCGGGGCGGAGGACTTCACCACCGCGCCCCCCATGGGCGCTCCGGTGACCGGCGGGGACGGTTTGCAGTACTTTGTCCAGGACCTCGGCCGGGTGGACGCGGGAATGAGCTTCCAGCTGCGTGTCAATTACGCCAGAGAAGGTGATGTGCTGACCAGCGAGAGCCTGCTGCAGCCCGTGCAGCCCAACCAGCCGATCCAGTCCGGCAGCATAGCCGGGCAGAACTGGTGGCATTCGCTGAACGGCTCCTGGCCCATCATCGCCGCGGTGCTGGGCCTGGCGCTGGTCCTCATCGGCGTGGTGTGGCGCACGCTGGGCAGATCACGCCCTCGCCCGGCGGCCGCCGGGCCGAAGCTGCCGGCCGCCGCGCGCCGCAAGAAAGTCCGCCGGACTCCGCCGCCTGCCGCCGCGGAAGATGAGGTGGTGTACTGCACCCGCTGCGGGAAGCGTGCATCGCCGGGAGACGTGTTCTGCCGCTCCTGCGGAACACGCCTGCGCACACCCTGAGATTAATCACTGATAATTAAACAGGCAGCGCCCGGCTGAAAGGCCGGGCGCTGTGCTTTTCAAGCGTGCGGGTTATTCTTCCGGTGCGCCGTTCTCGATCCAGGCGCGGATCAGCTCGACCTCATCGGCATCAAACGTGCCGGGGTGGCTGGGGGATGACCCGATGCGCAGCGCCAGGCTGCCGTCCGGGTCGCCCGGGGTGACTTCCGTCATGGCGTCGGCGTAGGTTTCCACCGAGTAGCCGCCCGAGGAACCGTGGCACAGTGCGCAGCGGTCCTGGAAGATCTGCCCGACGTTGGCAGCCCAGGTGAGATCCTCAGGCAGTTCGGCGGCCGGCTCGGTCGCGGCCGGTTCGGTAGCGACCGGGTCGGTCTCGGCCGGCGCGGGGGTCTCCTGAGCAGGAGGAACCGC
>CZCB01006327.1_pt1 | contig 27063 bp, 30 predicted proteins | sample 591991 | NCBI WGS metagenome assembly CZCB01 (sample SAMEA3556809, study PRJEB10932) | anaerobic digester metagenome
CCGAAATCGACCCGGGAAATAATCAGCAACATATCTGACCTCACAGGTATTCCCTCCGGCGGCGCCGATGCTCATTGAGGGCATTTTCGAGCGCCGTCGCCTCGTTTATGACGTTTTCGATATCCTCGTACCCGGTGTCGGATATCTCATTTGCAAGTATCCGGTGCTTAAAACCGACGATGCTGCTCTCTATCTGGTCGAGCCTGACACTTGCCGTTTCAAGGTTCCTCCTTTCCTCCTTCATCCTTTCGAGCAGCTTCTCGTCCATCTCTATTGTTTTTGACAGTTCCAGTACGGCCTGGTAGCTCTTCAGCGTGCCCAGCCTCCTGTTGTTTGCATTTATCCGCGCGGCCAGCTCATCCATGATCCTGGGCGAGAGTTCCCCTGCCCTGTCGGCAATGCTGCCCGCCAGCTTCAGGTACGCCATGACGAGCTTCAGGGCCTGTTCAATGATCCTCTGCTTTATCGGATCGTCACGGCACTCGTTGAAATAATGGAGCAGTTGGTCCTTATGCCTGAGGACCCTTTGGGCTTTCTCCCTCAGATCTTTTCCAAGACGCCCCGCTATATGCCTGTAGTATCCATTGACTGCCCTGTCCAGCCTGCAGATGCTCTCCAGTTTCTCAGACAGCTCCAGTTCCCTTTTGAATTCGCTGCTTCTCATCGTAGCAGCAACCGAAGCAACATATGCGGCAAGGCCAGCCGCTCCTGCAGCTGTCTGCAGCCATCCGGCATCAGGGGCGATCGCTGCGGCGCCCGCCGAAAGCACGATGCCGGCAGCCAGTATAAGCAGGTTTCTTGATCTGAAAGCCGCCTTCAACAGCATATAGGTCACCATATATATTATAACAAATATAGTGTCCGGCACGTCAGCTGTTCAGCCATTCCTTCCTGTCATTCCGGCCCGGATGGCTGACAAACGCGCCGGGCTCAGCTTTTATTCCATGAGGTCCTCAAACGTCATATCTTCAGTACCGCCTGCAAGTGCGTCTATGATTTGGCTTTCAGTGAACACTCCGGCGATCCTGAGTGAGTCGTCAAGTACATATATGATGTGGAACCTGTCAAAATCCATGCTTTTAAGCAAGTCGCCCAGCCTTGTGCTTTTCACCACGACAAGGTCTCTTGCGGGATATATCCCCTTTCTGAGCAGCCTGGATCTCCTGTATAGTATTTGCCTCATATTCATCAAAGCACCCTCCGCTCTCCCCGTCATCGTGGCCAGCATTATGTAGAGCCCGATAATGATCAGGCTGGCATTGTACGGCGATGAATAAAGCTGGTATCCGCCGGCGATCACTATGATTGCCGACACTGCGGCCGCCAGTCCGCGCATCACTCTGCCTGCGGCCAGCATCCCGATGTTCCCGGCCAGGAGCATAAGCACCAGCCTGCCGCCGTCAAGAGGCAGCGCCGGCAACAGGTTCATGAGCGCGAGGAAAAGGTTGGATGCGGACAGCAGCCTGAGAAAATACGGGTCACCGGGAACCAGGCGTCCAAGCAGCAGCGATACGGCAAAAAGCGCCAGGTTGAATGCCGGTCCCGCAAGGCAGATCAGCAGCTTCTCCAGCCTGCTGCATCCGCCGTCCGGCAGCACAGCCGAAAACCCAAGTATCGTCACGCTGACACTGCCGGCTTTCACGCCGCATATCCTTGCCGCAAATACGTGGCTGAGCTCATGCAGAAGCATTGAAAAAAAGGCAGCCGCATATTCCGCCGCAAGGCCCGCCATCAGCATGAAGACAGGCATTATTGCAGCAGTGACGTGTATATGCAGTTCGGTCTTCCCAATGACAAGTCTCACCGGAATTCCATGTCCAGGTAATCAAGCGGATCTGCAGGTGCGCCGTCCAGCCAGACCTCAAAATGGATATGGCTGCCTCCGGGTATCCGCTCTCCGCCTGCGACAGCGATCACATCACCCATTTTCACGTTTTCGCCGGCTCGGGCCAGGATGCCCGAACAATTGGCATACACAGTGACCAGGCTTTTGCTGTGCCTGATCCTTACGAACTTTCCGTAGCCGGGGTATGAACCGGTATCTTCCACATAGCCGTCAAGGGCAGCCTTTACGCTGCTCGCCTTTTCGACCGCGATATCGATGCCGGTATGCATTTTCCGCACGCCCGCGACACCCTCAGTCTCGCCGAAGGGCGTCACGACCTTCCCTTCAGCGGGTGCTGCCATCCCCGTAAATCCATGTTCCCCGGGACCGGACAGCACGGGGCTGTCAGCATTTTCCCCCGGCCCGGCAGCACTTTCTGCCGGATCGCCTGTATCACCACTGCTGGCGGATAGCACCCGGCCTGCTGTCTCTTCGTACTGCAGAGCCTCTTCGCCGCCGGTTTCCGTCCCATCACCGTATATGCCTGGTACACCCGGAGATCCATCCGTTGTATCCGGCAGGGAATATTCTGCCGACAGCGTGGCCGTATTCTCCGGATCGCCCGCCGGGTCATTGCCCGTACAGGTTATATCCCCGGGGATATCTCCCTTTTGAGGGTCCACAGCAGACATATCTCCTGCCAGGAGCCCTTCATGTACATCCGAAGCATCCGGGCCGTTGCTGTCTTCATCGGCGGCACTTTCGCCCCCGGCAGCGCCGTCTCCGGAAATACCGCCCCTGATACCGGAAGCCAGCGATTCGGCATATGTATATATATTCCTGAGTTCCAGGTCATGTTCCAGCACGTAATGGATCTTTCCGGAAACATATCCCGCGGCGGAGTTGCCAAGGACCCTTGCCAGTACGGCAATGAGCAGCAGTATTGAACATATGAGGGCCTGGATAGCGATTATCCTGCCAAGCCTGCCCCGGCCCGGTCTGACGAGCCCGCGGTGTCCGGCCCCGGCAAGCCTGTACCTCCCGGCACTCCTGTTGTATCGCCTGTGCGGATAAATCCGGCGCGGCGCGTATCCCCCGCCGGTAGTGCTGCTTTCCATGTCGATCATCTCCGGTGCCGCTGTTTGTGGTCCTGGTAAATTATATTGATTTACGGGGCCGTTTATGTATACGCTGACATGCCTATGCGTATGCTTAGGTTCTATTGCCGATGAAAATGTACATATACAAACGAGAATGATACGAAAATGAAGATGCAAAGGCAGGCCCGGATGCAGGCACAGGTTGCCGAAAACCGGATCCTGTATTATCATGGAATGGCAAGGCACGTACATACTTCGCGCCAGGCGCTGTCAGCCGGCATAATAGACATGACCCGGAGGCTATATGAAAACCATCATCACTATCCAGCATACACAGTCGGTGCATCATACGAACGGAATGATCGGTTCATGGACAGACTGGGATCTGACCGTGACAGGAAAAGAACAGGCAAGACGGATAGGAGAACGGCTATCGGCCGAGCTCAGGGATAAGAGATACGTCATGTACTCTTCCGACCTGCTGCGGGCAAAACGCACGGCAGAAATCGTCGCAGGTTGCCTGGGCATCGAACCGGTATTCACGGAACTGCTGAGGGAACGCAACCTTGGCGAAGCCGTCGGGAAGTCGGTGGAATGGGCGCACAAGAACACGATCACCTGGGAAAGGACGATCGACGACAAGCCGTTCCGGGGAGCGGAATCCCGCAGGGAAGCGTGGGAGCGTATCTCGGTGTTTTACAGGCAAATGATGGACAGCCCGGACGAAAACGTGATCATCGTCTCACACGGAGACGCCCTGAGCATATTCAACGCAATCTGGCTCGGGATGGACGTTGAAATGCTCAACAGGTGCGACCTGCGCGGATATGCCGGAGGCATCTCATTCATGCATGAGGCCCCGGACGGAAAGCACATCATCACCCGCCTGGGCGACCTGTCATACATACGGACATGAAAAACGCAGGCATCAGCCGTCCGCCTGCGTCTTTACCATCAGAAAATGCACATCTGATGCAAATTGCCGCTGTATCACCTGATATGTTCACGCCACTGGAGGTCGCCCCTTTCAAGGCCTTTTATCAGCACCTCGGCAGTGGCTATATTGGTGGCAAAAGGAACGTTGTTCATATCGCAGAGCCTCAGCAGCGAATACATTTCCGCCTCGTTGCTCCGCCCTTCCACCGGGTCTCTCAGGAACACCACCATGTCGATCTCGTTGAGAGATACCCTCGCAGCTATCTGCTGCGTTCCTCCAAGCAGGCCGGGCGATACGCTGTGCACCTGCAGTCCTGCACCTTCTGCAATGAACGACGCAGTTGTCCCCGTGGAGTAAAGGGTATGTTTCTGCAGTATGGTCTTATAGGCTATGCACAGGTCGACCATAAGTTCCTTTTTATTGTCATGTGCGATCAGAGCTATGTTCATATCTGGCTTATACCCTATTTCCCGCTTTTCCTGATATTCTTTATCGGTATGTTCGCGTACAGCGCCGGCACCACGCTCTGCCCGTCGTCGCTCCTGGTTTTCGTGAGCTGTATTTCCAGGGCACTTTCATCGACATCCATGTAATTCGTGATGACCTTTATGATCTCACTTTTCAGCATCTCGAGAAATTGCGGCGAAACGTTGGCACGGTCATGGATCAGCACCAGCTTGAGCCTTTCCTTTGCGACATCCTTGGAACTTTTTGATCTACCGAAAATTTTTCTTAAGTCGAGCAGCATGGTATACCTCCCCTTCAGTTCGCTTTCAGGCCGAACAGCTTTTTGAGTTTCATCACGAAGCCCTGGTCCTCGGAGAACGACATAAAGGGTACTTCTTCGCCTTTTATCCTTCTGACTACATTCCTGAAAGCCTGTCCTGCCAACGATTTGCTGTCACATATGGCAGGCTCGCCCCTGTTGGTCGACACGACTATCTTTTCGTCATCGGGAATGACGCCTATGAGTCCAATAGCCAGGATGTCGATTATGTCATCTATGGACATCATGTCTCCTCTTTTGACCATATCGGCACGCAACCTGTTGATCAACAGCTTCGGGTTCCTTACCTCGTTCGCCTCAAGCAGGCCGATGATCCTGTCGGCGTCCCTGACGGCGGAGACTTCGGGAGTCGTAACGACTATCGCCCTGTCGGCAGCCGCTATCGCATTCCTGAAACCCTGTTCGATGCCGGCAGGGCAGTCGATGAGCACATAATCGAATTCCTCGCGCAGCTCATCACAGAGCCTGATCATCTGCTCCGGCTTGACTGCCGTCTTGTCCCTGGTCTGAGCAGCAGGTATCAGGTAAAGGCCGTCGAAACGCTTGTCCTTTATGAGGGCCTGCTTGACCCTGCAGTTGCCCTCGACTACGTCCACGAGGTCGTAAACGATCCTGTTTTCGAGCCCCATCACTACATCGAGGTTTCTCAGGCCGATATCAGTATCGATCAAAACTGTCTTGCTGCCCGACAATGCCAGACCGGTCCCTATGTTCGCTGTCGATGTGGTTTTGCCCACCCCGCCTTTTCCTGATGTGATAACAATGACTTCGCTCATCCATATACCTCCTATGCGCCTGTATGGGCAGATTGCGGCGACGCTCAGTTTATTGGGATCTCATACATATGTAAAATATACAGGTTAAAAGTATTTTGTCAATTAAAGCATTTTTTGTAAAAAAACAATTACTTGTATTGCGGAAGGAAAGTTTCAATGTAAACCATGTCATCCTTTACGAATGCTATTTCAGGCAAAATGCCCTGCTTCTGCTCGCCTGAATCCGGTGGCCTCGTTATGACGTCGGCTATGCGCAGCTGTGTCGGCTGCAGCGACAATGCCGCAACGATCGCTTCCTTGTTCCCGTCGGCGCCGGCATGCACCAGCCCGCGCAGCGAGCCCATAACGACCACGTTGCCGGCTGCGACCACTTCTCCGCCGGGGTTCACATCTCCCAGGATGACGACATTCCCCTCGTAGCTTACAAGGGTCCCGGACCTGACGGTGCCCCTGTGGAACTTCGTCATTCCTTCTTCCAGCCCCCTGAAGTACAGGAGCTTCATCCTGAGCTTGTCCCTTGTCCTGCCAGGCTCTTCATGGTCCCGGGGATCGTCCTGCTCCGGGTGATCCTCGTCTTCGCTGAAACTTACTATCTCAGCAGCAGCCTTTTCCGCGATCATTTCCGATATGATCCGTTCCTGTTCTTCGTTCAGCTTCTTCCCGCGATATCTCACATCGAGGCTTGCGCCCCTGAAAAACCTTCCTGATGAATCAAGCTTCCTGCCTAGGCTTTCCAGTATCCTGTCAAAGTCGTCTTCTTCCCGCATCACCAATATAAGCTCATTGCCCTTGGCCTTGAAGCTTACGATGCTTTCTTCCATAGACTGAACCCCCTGTAGCGGAATTGATTCACATAAACTATTATTACATTATTTATGCATATAAACAAGCATAAATTTGCTGACCCATTATGGATTGAACAGAGGTTTTTCAGGCTTCAGACCGCCGTTTGACGAACCGGCTGCCTTGAGGCCGAAGTACTCGTCGATGATGTCTCTTGCCACGGGAGCGGCATTGGACCCCCATACGCCTCTCTCGATGACCACGGCGATCGCTATTTCCGGGTCGTCGGCAGGTGCATAGCAGATGAACACTCCATTGGGCGAACGTCCGCCGACGCTCTGGGTCTGCGCCGAACCGGTCTTGCCGGCAACTTCGAACGGCAGGCCTCTGAATGCTTCCTGCGCGGTACCGTCTATCGATGACGTAACGGCAACCATGCCCTCTTTGACAGCGGCAATGGTGGTCTCTTTAAGCGGGATCTGAGTATATGTGGGCTCCGTCCTGTTCACCACGGACCCGTCGTATTTAATGACTTCCTTGATGACGTGCGGCCTGTACAGCCTGCCCCCGTTTGCGATGGCAGCGGTGTAGTTGGCAAGCTGCAGCGGTGTGAAGGAGTTGTCGAACTGGCCTATCGACACCTGGGCAGTATCTGCGGGTCTCCAGATATCGTTCCTCAGTTTCTTTTTCAGTTCTATGGACGACATCATCCCCGAAACCTCGTTCGGCAGGTCGATACCGGTCTTCCTGCCAAGGCCGAAACAGTCCGCCCAGTAGGTCAGCGCTTCGATGCCGGTCCTTACGCCCAGTTCATAGAAGTATAGGTTACATGATGTCTCCAGCCCTCTTTTCAGCGTAAGCGGACCGTGGCCGTAAGTGGGCCTTTCGAGGCAAAACAGATCTCTCCCTCCGATACGGGTCGTCCCCTTGCAGACTATCGTGTTTGAAGTCGGGGTTATGACGCCCTTTTCCAGCCCTGCGATAGCCGTGATTGGTTTGAATGTCGAGCCGGGCGCATAGTTTTCCTGTATCGTCCTGTTGAGCAATGCTTTCAGGTTTTGTTCGTCCTTCGTCAGTTCTATGATCTTCTGCTGTGCTTCTGTGTCTTCGGGACCCGCAAGGTAGATCGACGGGTCGAAGCTCGGGTAGCTTGCCATAGTCAGGACCGCTCCGGAATGGACGTCCAGCACTACTACTGATCCGGCGTTGGCATCCCCGTAATTGGGTCCCCTCCTGTCGTTTCTGATTTTCTCTATATTGCGGGCCAGCGATTCCATGGCGACCTTCTGGAGGTTCGTATCTATCGTCAGCACTACGTCATGGCCCGGTATCGGTTCCATCGTCACGAGCCTCTGTATCAGATTCCCGTTGGCGTCGACCTCAAACGTAACTCTTCCGTTCTTTCCGCGCAGGTACCTTTCAGCGCTCTTCTCGACCCCGGTCTGCCCGATAAGGTCGTCATTGTCGTATCCCTCGTCTTTGAGTTCATCGTACTGCCGTGAGTTGATAGCCCGTATATACCCGAGCACATGCGCCTCTTCATAGGCATCGATGTATTCCCTCACCGGCTCTGTCATCGTAATGATGCCCGGAAACTCATGGTTCCTCTCCTCTATCTCGGCAACGGTCTCCCTGCTCACATCCCTTGCCAGCAGCACCATCCCGCCTGTGGTGAAATTCCAGTTATTGATCAGTAGTTCGTACCTGAAGACCATTATCCTGTACGCCTGTTCGTCCGAGTAAAGAGGGTTCATGCCGAATTTCTTGTCCCGCAGGTATTTGAAAAGCTCCCGGGCGTCGTACGTGACTTCTTCTTTTTTCATGTTGAGCCTGTCGGAGTTGATTTGCCACGAGTATATCTGCTGTTCTGTCATGTCGTTGAACCTGACGGGCGGACCGTAAACCAGGAACCTGGACAGCGTATTGACATGGCCGTCGCCGTTCTTTTCGAGCAGGTCCGATAGCTTGAGCAGCATCTCGTTCATCTCGGAAGTGGTTATATTCGTCTTGACGATATACAGCGAATATCCCTGCCTGTTGACTGCGATGGGAGTGCCGTACCTGTCGAGTATCTTCCCCCTCGGCGCCTCTATTTCGCCTTCCTTGAGGACCCTCCTCTGCAGATCGGCCACGTACTTTTCTCCCTCGACGACCTGGAGGTTGAAAAGCCGGAAGATTATCATGATGCCGAATACCATGAATCCCAGGCAGAGTATGTAGTACCTGTTTCTCAGCTTCTTGTCCAAGTGATCCGCCCTCCTTCCGGGACCATGCAGCTCAGTATTTCCTCGCAACCGCCGAACTGTCGAACCACTTGCCCGCTTTCACGAGCAAAGGGAACAGCAGCACGGATACGACACAGTTGAAGATGGCTTCCGCCAGTATTATCCTGGTAAATGCAAATGCAAAGTCTGTCTCGCCGGACATGATGTTGTTTATCACGAATACGACGGACTCATAAACAACAGAATATATGAACGCAAAGAATGCGACAACCAGAAAATTCTCCCTGTATATCTTCCTGCTTACAGACCCTGCCGCGATGCCGGTGTACATCCCCAGCAGCGCATAGAATCCCACTGCAGCTCCGAACTGGAGATCGACGCAAAGGCCGGAAAAAAGGCCCACCACAGCGCCCTCGGTACTGCTCCTCACCAGGGCTGTGACGATGGTCAGCGTGATGAGCAGGTTGGGCACGACACCGCGTATCCTCGCATGCTGGAGCAGAGTCGTCTGCAGCAGGAGGAAGAACACGATAAAGAAAGGGTAGAACAAGAGCTTTCTTTTCATTTTAACACTGCCTGTAACATCATTTTTTTTCTGATTTCAGTATGAAAACTTCCTCCAGCCTCTTGAAATCTGCAGTCGGCTGGACTATAGCATATCTGTCGAGTTCACTGTTGGTTTTCCTCACTTCGATGACCTTCCCGATCTCTATGCCCTTCGGATATATGCCGCCGACGCCCGAAGTTTCGATGACATCGCCGACCTCGACGTCGACCTCGATAGGTATGTATATGAGCTTGCACAGGCCTTCTTCCTTGAGTTGGAGATCGCCCTTCACGATCGCATGGCCGCCCCCGGGCTTCGCGATCCAGCCGGAGACAGCGCTTTCCTCGTCGATGATGGTCTGTATGTTCGATGTGGACTTATCGGCATTGAGGACCCTTCCCACGAGTCCCCTCGATCCGGTCACCACCGGGAAATCTGCCCGGATCCCGTCGTCGAGTCCGACATCCACCTTGAATACGCTGAACCAGTTGCCGGGTTCCACGGCGATGATATTGGCGCCGGCAATGGTGTAGTCAGCGAACTCGGTCTTTAGGCTCAGGGCCCGCCTCAACTCGTCATTTTGTGCTTTCAGGTCAGCATACTCCCTGTTCTGTCTCCTCAGTTCCTCCAGTTCGGCCCTGAGGGCTTCATTCTCTTCCCTGAGAGCGTCTATATCATGGAAATAGGCAAGCAGGTCTTCTACTTTCCTGCCTGCCGATGTGAACAGGCCCTGGACGGGTTTGAGCGGAACGTTCAGCATGTTCCTGAGCCAGGTCATCCTGCTGCTCCTGTTTGCCGTTATCCCTATCAAGACCAGCAGAACGATTGTAACCAGGGATACTATGAACCATTTGCTTTTGAAAAGACGCAGCAATGGACAAGTCTCCCTTCTATCTCAGCTTTCTCGGCGTTATCAGCACACTTCTGAGCGTTTCTATCTCCTCAAGCACTTTACCGGTCCCGATGGCTACACAGTCAAGCGGGTTTTCGGCTATGGTGACCGGCATGCCCGTCTCTTCCTTGATCAGCTTGTCCAGTCCGCTCAGGAGGGCTCCCCCTCCGGCGAGCATTATGCCCTTGTCCATTATATCGGCGGCAAGTTCCGGGGGCGTCTTTTCCAGCGTATACTTGATCGCGTCGATTATAGCGTTTATTGGCTCCCTGAGTGCCTCGTTTATTTCACTGGACGAAAGCGTGATATTTTTCGGGAGCCCGGTGATAAGGTCCCTCCCCCTGACTTCCATGTATTCCTCTTTCGGTTTGAGGAAAGCATTGCCGATATTTATCTTGATCTGTTCGGCCGTCCTTTCGCCGATCATCAGGTTGTATTCCTTTTTCACGAAAAGGACGATCGATTCGTCGAATTCGTCTCCGGCGACTCTCAGCGACCTGCTGGTGACTATGCCGCCGAGTGAGATGACGGCGACTTCACTGGTGCCGCCTCCTATATCGACTATCATGCTGCCGGAAGGCTCCTCTACAGGCAGATTCGCGCCTATCGCTGCTGCCATTGGCTCCTCGATGAGATAAGCCTCCTTGGCGCCTGCCGCCAGAGTGGCATCTTCCACGGCTCTCTTTTCGACTTCCGTCACGCCTGAAGGAACGCAGATGACGACCCTGGGCTTCGATATGAAGCTGCCTCCCATGGCCCTCCTGATAAAATACTTCAGCATGCTCTGCGTTATGTCGAAGTCGGCGATGACACCGTCCTTCATCGGCCTTATAGCCACGATGTCGCCCGGTGTCCTGCCTATCATGTTCTTTGCGTCGTCACCGACTGCAAGTATTTCCCTCGTGTTTTTGTTTATCGCTACGACCGAGGGCTCCCTGATGACGATGCCCCTGCCCTTGACATGGACCAGCGTGTTCGCGGTCCCCAGGTCTATACCTATGTCTCTCGCAAAAACTCCCATAGTTCTCCTCCCAACATCTGCAAAGAACAGGACCTTTTCCTACATCAGCCCCTGCTCCCTTAAACTTATGTACCTTCCGTCCCCTATGATGATATGGTCGAGGACCTTGATCCCAAGTATACTGCCTGCATTGACCAGCCTGTGCGTAGTCTCTATATCCTCCCTGCTGGGTTCCGGATCTCCGCTGGGATGGTTGTGGACCAGCAGCATCCCTGAACATCCTGCCCTGACCGCTTCACTGAACACCTCCCGCGGATGGACTATCGAGGCATTCAGGCTTCCCACCGAAACATTCAGGTACTTGATGACATGGTTCTTCGTATTCAGCAGGATCACCTTGAATACTTCCTTCTTCAGGTGCCTCATTTCCTCCATCAGCAGCATGCCGACATCAGCGGGAGACTTGATCGTAACTTTATTATTGTTTTTTATGGAGGCGGATATCCTTTTCGATAACTCCATGACCGCCTTGATCTGTACTGCCTTTACCCTTCCTATGCCTTTGATCTTCCTTAATTCTTCCACGGAAAGGTCATGGAGATACGCGATCCCTCCGTTGCCCTCACAAATCGACAGGAGCCGTTGCGCCAATGAAACCGATGTCTCTTCGGCACTTCCGGTCCTGATGATCACTGCCAGCAGTTCAGCATTCGACAGGTGTTCAGCACCGTACTTTTCCAGCTTTTCATAAGGCCTTTCACTTGCTGGTATATCCTTCATTCTAAGCCTGTATTCCATTCCGGTCAACCCCGCATTTCTTAAAAAATTTTTACACATCACTCCCTTCATGATACCAATTTTTACAAATATTATCAACTTTTGGGAAATTTCGCTCGTCATTTTCGATCATATGCCTTATTCGCATACCGAAACGCCAAAATCTTTCAGCATACGGTATAACCGCCTCAGTGGAAGCCCGACCACGTTCGAATAGCATCCGTCGAGGCTCTCGACGAAAATGGCCGCCCGCCCCTGGATGGCATAACCCCCGGCCTTGTCGAACGGCTCGCCGGATGATATGTAAGCATCGATTTCCCTGTCGGTCATCACGGAAAACCTTACCGTCGTAACTTCATGGGCTGTCCTTGTCCTGCCGCTGGAAGCGTCTACAAGGGCGACTCCCGTGATGACCTGGTGTTCTCTTCCTCCGAGTTTCTTCAGCATCCTTCGGGCGTCTTCCCCGCTCACGGGTTTGCCGAATATCTCATCATCACAGACGACTATCGTATCCGCACCGAGTACGAGCCCGTTTTTGAGCCTGGCTGCCACGGCCGCCGCTTTCATGTATGCCAGTTGTTCCGCTTTCTGTTCCGGTGTCCCGGCCAGTTCTGCGTTCTCTTCATCTATGTTTCCCGGCACCACCTCGAAGGGTATCCCGACCTGGCTCAGCAGCTCCCTCCTCCTGGGTGATGACGAGGCAAGTATTATCGTGGTCATACGCGAGCTTTGCGATCCACCTGCTTTCTCTGTCGATTTTCCCGTATGAAAATACATTTTTCGCTGTTCCACTTATTTATCTTATCATAAAAAGAAACAGATATAAATTAATTTCTGCGGGTTTTGGGAGGATAGAGGAGTGTGGAAAAGGAAAAGACAGTCCTCAAGTGCGAAGCACTATTTTTTGCAGAGGACTGTCATTGTCAGCTAAGGAAGAGGGACACTTCTCATCCCGCCCGCTACTTCCTGCAGAGAAGTGTGAAGAAGGTAAAGGGACAGTCCTCACCCCACGGGCATTGCTTCCCTGCAGAGGACTGTCCCATGTAAGCCAAGGGAAAGTGACACTCCTCATCTGTAGAGCATTACTTCTTTGCTGAGGAGTGTCACTTCTCATTTATAAATCGCTATATCTATCCTTCTGTTCTTCTGCCTGTTGTATTCGCTGTCGTTCGGTGCGACAGGCCTGAATTCGGCATTTCCGGTCGCAGTGAGGTGCTTCGGGTCGAGGCCGCATTCATCGATCAGGTACTTCACCACGTTGGTCGCCCTCCTGGTCGACAGTTCCCAGTTTGAGGGGAATTCCGGAGTGTTTATCGGGCGGTCATCGGCGTGGCCCTGCACCTGTATTTCGGTGTCAAGGGTCTTCAGGATCTCCCCTATTTTTTCTATCACAGGCCTTGCCGACGGCTTGATGTCAGCCTTGCCCGTATCGAACAGGACGATCGAGTCCATCCTGAGGATTATCCTGGTACCCTCGTCTATCACCCTTATATTCTCGTTCAGTCCCATCTCGTCTATCAGCGCCTGTATGTCTGCCTGCAGAGTGTCCATAGCACCGGCTTCACCTACAGTCTCGTCAGTTTCTCCGGTTTCTTCTCCTTCATCCGGGTCCGCTTCCTCACCAGTTCCCGTATACTCTTCACCTTCCTGCCCGGCCTTTTCATCGGGCCTGTCCAACAGATCCTTTTCATCGATGTTTGGATACGGAGTGAGACTGATCAGCTTATCGCCCGGAGAGCTGTAATCGAATATATCTTCCCCTCTCTCTCCCAGAAAAGCTGCACGTATGGATAAGGCCACCTTTTCAACTTTCTTCTTGTCAACTACGGCCATTGAAAAAAGTAACACAAAAAAGCAAAGAAGCAGTGTCACCAGGTCGCTGTAAGTCGTCAGCCATGATGCACCGCCGGAGCCTTCCTCCTGTTTTCTCCTTCTGCCCATCAGTTTCACTCCTGTTTATACAGATGCGGAACTTTCCGCCACTTCTTCTTTCTTTTCGGTGTCCTTTTCCCTTTCTTCCGGCGGGAGGAATATCCTGAGTTTCTGTTCCAGCATCTTCGGGTTCTCGCCGGCCTGGATCGATATGACCGCTTCCGCTATCATCTCTCTCTGGTGGACCTCCTCATCACTTTTCATCTTCAGCTTGCCAGCGATGGGTATGCAGATGAAGTTTGCCAGGATACTCCCATAAAACGTCGTTACCAGTGCAACCGACATGGACGGACCTATCTGGGACGGATCGTTTAGTTTCAGCAGCAGGTTGATAAGGCCCAGCAGGGTACCGATCATGCCCCAGGCAGGGAATATATTCCCCAACATATTGAAGACAGCCTGGACCTTGCTGTGCCGCGCCTGCATGTTCTCGATCTCCGTGTCCATGAAGTCCTTTATCGTTTCTGACTCTATACCGTCCACCACCAACTGGAGTGACTGCCTGATAAACGGGTCTTCCATCTGTTCAAGCTCCGGCTCGATGGAAAGCAGCCCTTCTCTCCTTGTCTTTTCAGAAAGCTTGACCAGCATTGCTATGGTTTCGCTCGAAGATGATACCCTGTCGGTAAAGACCCTTTTGGTTGCCTTCAATACGCCGACCAGGTCCCTGAGCCGGAAATTTATCAATGCTGAGCAAATCCCTCCGCCTATGGTAATAAAAGCTGATGGAAGATGCAGGTATGAACGTATTTCTCCTTCACCTATGAAAATCGAGATCACTACGCAAAAGACACCAAAAACCAAACCTAAAATCGTACCCAGATCCATATCATTCATCCTTTGCCGTTGAAAGGTGATCTATCTGCTGTTCAAATATCTTATCGGATAAAGAGGCGATTTTCATTATATCGATTTTGAAGTCTGAACGGAAGCTAATCCAGTGTCCCCGCAGCGAATGCCCTTGCCATCTGTATCTCCAGCGGCCTGACCGCCAGCTTTGCTTTCAGTTTCGCATATTCCCGGCCTATTCTTTTCTGACAGTCCGCAAGGGTTTTGAAACCAACCGGAGAGTATTCCTCCAGGTTTTCCAGGTATGCTTTGCCGAACATGCCGCTGCTTGACGCAGCCGCTCCCATCACGAGCAGGATGACGCTGTCCTTTATCAGCCGTTTCATCCGGTAAGCCTTGCCTGCGGAAAATACTTTGTCATTACCGAGAAGCCTCACGGTGAAATTTATCAGCCTGTTCACGACAGGCTCCGCATAAGCGCCGCCGTTGAGCGTAAACAGTGTTTTGTGGCCGCCCCTCATGTCGGCCGGGACATCCTGCAGATCATCGACAAGCTGAAGCAAAAGCCCGAAACTGAAAATAAAGGCTGCTTCATCTTCCGACAGGCTCCCTTTCACCAGATACCCGTCGGCCAGGACGGAGCACCCTCCTTTTTCAGCGCTTATTTCCTTTATTTCATCGAACGACAGCGGAGATCCCGCATCCTGCCGCATGCTCCGGACCTGGGCGCTATGTATGCCCAGGAGGCTCCCATACACCATGGGACTGAACCTGCGGTCATGCTCGCCCTCGATCATCGCCACAAGCTTGAACAGCCTGTTCTCAAGCGGGGTTTCCGCTTCGACAGGTTCGCCAGCCAGCCTTTTTTCAAGCCTGGTGTTGGTATCATGTTTCCGCGTTTCGGAAATGCTTCCGGAATCGATGAAGTTGTCGGTATAGGGATATAACATGCTGTATGCAAAAACTGAGGGCGTGAGCCGGACATCGATGCCCGCAAAGACCTGGATGCAGTTCATTATCCGGGCATTCCTCAAGGCCTGGAGTATGTCATCCAGCCTGACGGACAGGTCGAATGCGCGGGCCTGCTCGATAAAGCCGGCCGTAACGTCACAAAACCCTCCGTCAAGCAACAGCCTCATGTCCGCGCCGTCGAATCCTGCAACGTCCACGCCGCAGTCATAGATAAGCTTTTTGAGACGGGAACCCCACCTGGCGGGGTCTTCCCCGGGTTTGCCGCCAAACCCGGCAACAAGCCCTGCTAATTCATCGATGGATTTTTTGATCCTGGCATTATTGACAGCACGTTCGCTGTCTGTATATCGCCTGTCAAATAAAGGAAAGCTGTCCGGAGTGCTTTCCCACATCTCCAGGCAGTTTTTCATGAGTTTTGCCGTATCCGGAAATTTCACCGTCATATATGCTTCCATCGGATCCCCGCCGTCTACCTTCTGCCTTTGTACAGTATTATCCCGCCGATGATTATGAGAAGCACCGGCAGCATATAATCGAGCTTGAACAGGTTCGGCAGGATCCTGCTGCCAAGGGAAATGACGCCGATGCCGATCAGTATGGCGCCGATGATGTACTTTGTCTTTTCGGAATCATACCTGGCAGGCCGGTCCCAACTGTCATCAGCGAAATAGTCGTTACCTGCATCATAGTCCGCACCGGCCCCCATGCCCGGGTCCGAATACGTGCTGTCGTATCCCGCCGTGCCGCCGCCCTGGCCCCAACTGTCCCCGCCGGGTGCATAGCCCTTGTCCTCGGGCATTATCAGCGCTGCGACGATATAGATGATTAAGCCCCAGCCCATGAATAATGACAGTATGGCAACGATCCTTACGATCACCACGTCTATGTTCAGGTATTCGGCCAGTCCGCCGCACACCCCAAGTATTACCTTGTTTCTCCTTGACCGACGCAATCTTCGCATATCCATTCTCCTCTTCCAGTGCATCTTCATTGTGTATCCATAAGATAATACGAAGATTCGGCCGCAATGTCTAATGATCCGGGCATTTTTCCGAGAAGGTGATCACGGTCCTGTGATCATAGACCGGGACGGTCTGCGCTCCGGGCGGTACGATGAGGAACTCTTCTTCGTCCCAGTCCCCGTTGACCATCGCATCGATCAGCCTCGTGCTTCCCCTGATGAAACGGGTGTCTTTGCCCGTTTCCTTTGCATGCTTCACGAAAGAATCCCGGACTTCCGGGTCATCGAACCCCTCGATCTCAATGAACGTGAGGAAACCCACATCGTTTTTCGGAGCCATCATTTCGGCGATGTACCGGGCGTTCTCTTCACCGTACTGCCGGATAAGCTCCTCAAGGTATCCCGCCCAGTCGGACGTGGTAACCCCGGCCGCACAGTCCGTGTACCATCCCCCCAGGCGTTCGAAATAGCAGACAGACGACCACTGGGCACTCGGAGTCTGTCCGAAATGTTCCAGGAAGGCCTCACGGCTTCCCAGGAAAATCGTGCAGCAGTCATGGGCCCTTGGTATGACCAGGGGAATGCTGCGCGCCTTAAGCCCTGCCGTGCTGTTCCCGCACAGGCCGTACCCGAGCAGGATGGCATCATAGCCTTCCGCGGTACTGTCTATGGCCTCCTGTATCTCACGCCTCAGCTGATGCGGGTTTACGTGGGACCTCAGCCTTGTGAATGCCATATCCACGATATGCGGGGATTTCGCCGCGGCACGGTATGCAGGCCTTGCGAAAACCTCGCATGAAATCAACCTGAACCTCATGTCCTGGGCGGCAACTCGTCGAGCACCTCGACCTTCCCGGCCTCCTTGCTGACATTTACGCCAAGGACATTGACGTTGACACTGACGACTTCAAGGCCTGTCATATCCTCGACCGCGCTCCTGACCCTCTTCTGCATCTCGCGGGCTGCTTCATGGATCTTGCATCCGTACTGCATCACTACGGCCATATCGATGATGACCTGGTTATCCTTCATCTCCACCTTGATCCCCTTGCCGGGAGCTTTCCTGCCAAGCATGCCGGCGATCCCGTCCACGAAGCTGCCTCCCATCGAGGCTACGTTTTCATCGCCGGATGCCGCGATACCTGCTATCGTAGCGATAACTTCCTCGGAGATCCTTATCCTGTCTTCCCTTTTGGCCTGTTCCATTGCCTGTTCACTCATTTCACACGCCTCCTTTATAACGATATGGTTAGGGATATGGTTTCGCGATACGCTGCTGATCACATCTGCTGCCATGTCCCCCGCCTGCGTACCGGATCTTCCCCGCGCGGCCGCTGGATCGTGCGGTCAGAATTCCGCGGATCTTACCGTTCTCGGGAATGGTATGACGTCCCTGATATTGGCCATTCCCGTCAGGTACATGACCGCCCGCTCGAAGCCGAGACCGAACCCGGCATGCTTCGTCCCTCCGTATTTACGCAGGTCCAGGTACCATTTGTAATCTTCGATATCCATGCCAAGTTCCTCTATCCTCTTCGCCAGCAGATCGTACCTTTCTTCCCTCTGGCTGCCCCCTATGATCTCGCCCACGCCCGGGACCAGCAGATCCATTGCCGCAACGGTCTTCCCGTCATCGTTGAGCCTCATGTAGAACGCCTTTATATCCTTCGGATAGTCGGTTATGAACACAGGCTTTTTGAACACCTTTTCCGTCAGGTAGCGCTCGTGCTCGGTCTGCAGGTCGGAACCCCATTTGACGGGGTACTGGAAGCCGGAGTTGTTCTTCTCGAGTATGCTGACAGCTTCAGTATATGTCAGTCGCCCGAAGTCGGACTCAACTATGTTGTTCAGCCTTTCCAGCAGGCCGTTGTCGATGAAGCTGTTGAAAAACTCCATCTCCTCGGGCAGGTCCTCAAGGCAGTAGTTTATCAGGTATTTCATCATTTCCTCTGCAAGCTGCATGTCGTCATCGAGATCGGCAAACGCGATCTCTGGCTCTATCATCCAAAACTCTGCCGCATGCCTCGTGGTGTTCGAGTTCTCGGCCCTGAACGTGGGACCGAACGTGTATATCTTGCCGAACGCCATGCAGTAAGTCTCTCCGGCAAGCTGGCCGCTGACGGTCAGGCTCGTCTGCCTGCCGAAAAAGTCCTGCGAGTAATCGACATTGCCGTTTTCGTCCCTCGGTATGTTGTCAGGATCCATCGTGGTGACCCTGAACATTTCTCCAGCACCCTCGCAGTCGCTCGTCGTTATGATGGGCGTGTGGACATACACGAACCCTCTCTCCTGGAAGAAACGGTGTATGGCATATGAAAGCGCGCTCCTGAGCCGGAAGACCGCGGAAAACGTGTTCGTCCTCGGCCTCAGGTGGGCTATCGTGCGCAGGAATTCGAATGAATGGCGTTTTTTCTGCAGCGGATATTCCGGAACGCAGATCCCTTCTATCTCAATGCTCTTTGCCTTCAGTTCGAATGGCTGTTTTGCCCCGGGCGTGGCAACGAGCGTCCCGCGGGCCCTGATCGACGTGCCCTGGTTCAGCTTTGCGACTTCGTTGTAGTTGTCGACGACCCCTTCTTCAAACACAATCTGCAGATTCTTCAGGAACGACCCGTCGTTCAGTTCGATGAATCCGAACGTTTTTGAATTCCTTATCGTCCTGATCCAGCCTGCCACTTCTATCTCCTGGTCGATGTAAGGCGCCGGATCCCTGTACAACCGTTTTATTTCTACTTTCATCTGTTTCCTCCCTTTCGCTGAAGTGTTTTGCGGATCATTCGGCCCGGCCGGCCTGTTTGTCAGAAGTCCCTTCCGGGTATATACCTTAATGGCAGCCGGAAGCGGCACCTGGTCCCGATGCGCGCATCCCGTGCCCTTTACATTGTTCTTTTAAATCAAGTATAATACTTAAAAGGTGTAAAAACAATATGAGGAAATCAATGTGAAAATGAAGATACTGGTCGTATCAGACCGTGAAGAGCCTTACATATGGGATTATTTCGACAGGGAACGCTTCAGGGACGTGGAGCTTGTTTTGTCGTGCGGCGACCTGAAGGCCGAGTACCTGTCATTCCTGGTGACGATGATAAAGGCTCCCCTCTATTACGTGCCCGGGAACCATAACGGACGTTACCTGACCCATCCGCCCGAGGGCTGCGAATCGGCGGACGGCAGGATCCTGGTGCACAAAGGCATAAGGATCCTGGGGCTTGGAGGGTGTATGAACTACAACTACGGGGAGTTCCAGTACACCGAGGAGCAGATGCGCAGGCGGATCCACAGGCTCAGGTGGACCATCAGGAAGCACAGGGGCTTCGACATACTGCTCACCCATGCACCGGCTTACGGCCTGGGCGACGGGGACGACCGCGCCCACACCGGGTTCAAAAGTTTCGTCGAACTGCTGGACAGGCATTCGCCCAGGTACTTTTTCCACGGCCACCAGCACCTGAACTACGGCCGCCGTTCAAGGATCATCCATTACAAAAACACCACGATAGTAAATGCATACGGGTATTACCTGATGGATTGCGAGTTTTAGGTGCGGACCGGGGGTTTGATGACAGATCGTGGATAAAATAAGTGGTGCAATGCACCACTTATTTTATTCGACGATATCCACGAACCAGTCCATATTTATGATCTGTTCCCGGGTGGCTACTTCGCCCTTTTTTACCATAAGGGTGCCGTCCTGGCTGTATATGGGCCCGGTAAACGGGTGGTAGAGCCCGTTGCTGATCATCTTTATCATGAAGTCCAGGAGTTTCTGTGTCTCGGGCGGCACGAGCCTTCTCGAATAGAAGAAATCCACGATGCCCGAATCCATCCCCCACCAGAAGTTGACCACCTTCTGTCCGGGACCGTGGGATCTCCTGGAACTTTTCATGATGTTGTGCAGCATTTTTTCGTAGAATATCCCCCAGTTCCAGACCGGGGCGGCGATATGCTCATGGATAGTCCCGTTTTCGCCGGTGACGACCGCGTAAACGCCGTATTCGCTTGTGACGGACCTGTCCGACAGCGTATCATGGTGCGCGATCACGTCACATCCCTGGCTTATAAGGGACTCGCTGGCGGCTTTGGCCTCATCGGCATCATCCCACCGGTCCAGGAACACCGTCCTGACCCTGGCGTCCGGGTTGACCATCCTGGCGCCGAGCGCAAAGGAATTGATGCCGTTTATCACGCCGGGAACAGGCATCGTCCCGACATACCCGAGCAGGTTCGTTTTCGTCACAACCCCGGCAGCGATGCCGGCAAGGAACCTTGGCTCGTAGATCCTCCCGTAGTAGGTGTTCACGTGCTTGTAGGAATGGGTCTCTGAACAGTTGAGGAACTTGGTCTCCGGGAACGCCATGGCCGCCTTGAGCGTCGCGTTGATAAAGGCCGGACTCGTCACGAACACCACGTCATTACCCTCCTTTGCCAGCCTCTTCAGCGTTTCATAGGCTTCAGGCGCCTCAGGCACGTTGTCCACGTACGAAGTGCTTATAAGGTCGCCGAAGACCTTGCTGACGTGGATCCTTCCCATTTCCTGCGCATAGGTCCAGCTCGAGGTCTTCGCGTCCTTTGCATACACGAACGCGACCTTCAGCTCCTTCTTCGGCTTCACGAACGCCGTCAGCGTCGAGATCAGGCCTTCGCCGGTCTCCATGGGCACCGTCTGTATATCCACGGGCTTGTTGCCGGTCATCTGGTCCAGTTCTATGAGCAGGCTGGACAGCCTGGCCCTGACCTTGTCCTCGTCTATTTCCTTCGGCATGCCGTAAATGGTTATGTACTCGAGGAAAGCGTCGCCCGTGGTGATCGGGAGTTCCTGTCCGCCCAACTCGAGGTAGATCTTCCTGAAAGGCAGGTATATGGAGTTGGTGAAATACTTGTACTTATCGAACCCGGTCAGGTCCCGCCCCGGTTCGAAATTCTCCAGGTACCCCATCAGCTTGTTGAAAGAATTCCTCCTGGTGAACCAGATGGCGTTTATGCGGGTCTTCTTGTAAAAATCGAGGAACTCGTAGTATATCGATATATTGTCATCGGTCTCGTCCCTTTTCGGCACGAGCCTCATGACCCTGCCCTGGAAAGACCATCCGTCGAAGTACTTCAGGACGCTGACCCTCTTGTTGCCTTCGACGACATAGAACCAGTTCAGGTATTCATAAACCTTGATCGGGTCCCTGATGCCCTCTTTCAGGTGCGCCTCACACAGTGCTGTCCACTTGGATGCGAACTCCGTCCTCGGCGTCAGCAAAGGCATGAAATTGACAGCGAACGACCTGCTCCTGGCATTCGTATATGTGCCTACGATCTTCTTGAGCGGGATCTCCACGACGCCAAGATCGATCTCGTATATTATTTCTATATTCTTAAGAATGCCTTCCAGTGACGGAAGGTACCCCGTCATACCCTTGGAAATGCTCCTGGAGTATTCTTTCTGTCCCAACTTTCGTGCAATCGCATAATGGTTTTCTGCTCCTGCCCCGTCCATTCGGTTTCCTCCTTCCATGAGCACACCGATGCTGCTCTGCGCGCATGGTATGCATTTATGAAGCGCCACAGGTCTTCACGTCCTGTGATCTGCACGCCTGGTATATATACTGCCGCGGCCCCGGTTTTGTTCCGGGACACGGCCCGTGACCGATATGTTCAGGCCTGTTTGTCCATATCTTTCCTGAAACGGCTGACTATGTTCCTGATTATGTTCATGTTTTCGAGCCAGGCTATCCGGTATGTCACTTCCCTCTCCCTCGGTACGGTTATGATACCGAGCCTGTTGTATCCGTCCGGGTAACACCTGTATTCCAGCAGTTTTTCCTCTCCATCCCTGAGCACTTTGATCCATGTATAAACGGGATATCCTTTCAAAGCCTCGTTTATGCCTTCCTCCGTCTGGATGTCCATGTTGTTGATGCTCAGGATGATATCGCCTCTCAGGATGCCCATCGCCTGCGCATTGCTTCCAGGGAGCACGTCGAGTACCCTCAGCCCGCGCCTGACCGCGCCAAACAGCGGTGTTCCGTTCTTTTCGGCCATTACGGACCACATGGATATGCCTTCCCGCCCGGCGATGCACAAGACGGCCCCGACGCAGCCGACCCAGTCTATATCCCTTGAGACCAGCGCCAGGATCAGCAGCACGCCCCCAAGTCCAAACAGGGCTGCAGCGCTCCTGGCGGACTTTTTCTCGGGCTGCGTCGATATCGAAATGTCCGAATGCAGGAGCATAGCCATCAAACAGTCGAGCCCCAGCGCTCCTGCTATCCCGGCCGCGGTCTTCGGGCCAAAGGGCGTGGCCAGGCCCGATACGGACTCCGGCAGCAGTGTTCCGGGCTGCACAAGGTATGTCATGAATACGACCGGTATTATCCAGAATCTTTTTTTCAGAAATGCTCCGGCTATCTCGCCATCATGATGTATATATACGGGTATGTGTCCGCCATTCCTGCCGATGTACACCAGGAATGCTTCAAGCATCTGCAGTATTGCCGCAAGGCAAAGCAGCGACGGCACATTCACGTCCAGCCCATTGAAAACATAGCTTGCAGCCGCAAGCAGACCTGCCGCATACGGGAAACTCACGAACCTCAGGTCGAACAGGATCAGCAGGCACATAATGTAAAACAGATACCTTACAGTATCTGTTTCGATAGTTACCCCTGCCGCCACGGCAAGGAAACTGACGGCAAAGCCTCCGGCCAGTCCGGCCAGTATCAGTTTCTCAGCGGCCTGTTTCAGGCCGGGTCCGATATTGCCGTATGCCTCCTCACGCAGTTCTGACCAGGTGCGATAATGCGACCTTATAAAGGTTATCACCAACAGGCACATAACCATGAACAGGTAATCTGTAAAAAATGCCCTGAACATTTCCGCTGCTATCGCACCCGCCAACTGCAGCACAAAACCAACTCCCGCTATTTTTCGGAGAGGATCTGATCGAGGCGCTTGCGGATCTCCCTGAGGAAACCTGCGGTGTTGACAACCTTTTTGTCTTCCAACTCGGAGAGGGCTGCAAGGTCCCCTGTCATCACACCTTCTTCTATAGTCCTGATGGCGGCAGCCTCAAGGTCGTCAGCGAAGCCTGTGAGTTCGCCGTTCCCGTCCAGTTCGCCCCTTTTCCTGAGCGCCCCCGTCCATGCAAAAAGCGTTGCCATCGAATTGGTGGAGGTTTCTTCTCCCCTGAGATGCCTGTAGTAATGCCTCGTGACCGTACCGTGGGCCGCCTCGTACTCATAGCATCCGTCAGGCGAGACCAGTACCGATGTCATCATTGCAAGGCTTCCGTAAGCCGAGGCGACCATATCGGACATCACATCCCCGTCGTAATTCTTGCACGCCCAGATAAAGCCGCCTTCCGACCTGATGACCCTGGCAACGGCATCATCGATGAGCGTATAGAAATACTCTATCCCTGCTTCCCTGAACTTCTCACCGTATTCTTTTTCATACATCTCCTGGAATATGTCTTTAAAGGTGTGGTCATATTTCTTCGAAATGGTGTCCTTCGTGGCAAACCAGAGGTCCTGCCTGACTTCAAGCGCGTAATTGAAGCATGCCCTGGCAAAGCTGCGGATGGATTCGTCGGTATTGTGCATGCCCAGCATGACTCCGGGTCCGCTGAAATCATGGATAGTGTCGCGGAATATCTCGTTTCCGTCCTTCCCCCTGAATACCAGTTCAGCCGTACCCGGCCCTTCCACGCGGTACTCAAGGTCCTTGTAAATGTCGCCGTAAGCATGCCTTGCCAGTGTTATCGGCTTCTTCCATGTCCTGACGAAAGGCCTGATGCCCTTCACTATGATCGGAGCCCTGAAAACAGTGCCGTCCAGTATTGCCCTTATGGTCCCGTTGGGACTTTTCCACATCTGCCTGAGGTTGTACTCCTCGACTCTCTGGGCATTGGGTGTGATCGTTGCGCACTTGACGGCGACCCTGTGCTTTTTCGTCGCCATCGCAGCGTCGATGGTCACCCGGTCTTCAGTCTCATCGCGGTGTTTCAGCCCGAGATCGTAATACTCGGTGTTCAGTTCGATATATGGGGTCAACAGTTCATCCTTGATAAGTTTCCAGATGATCCTGGTCATTTCGTCCCCGTCCATCTCGACTATGGGATTTTGCATTTTGATTTTCCCAACCATCAGCATTCCATCCTTTCATTCGTATAAGTCCTTTGTCTCCCGGCATTCCGGTCATTTATTTCCCGATGTTCTGTCCGGCCTCACGTTTTCAGCCGGCACCGCAGCACTTCTTGTACTTCTTTCCGCTTCCGCAGGGGCAGGGGTCGTTCCTGCCGACCTTATTGCTGACTGCCATCTTCGACAGCCTGAATTCTTTCGCGAGCTCCTTTCTCCTTTCCGCGGAAAGGATGCCTTCCCATTCCTCCAGGTCGTACAGCCAGTCCGCCTTTGCCTCATGCATGTTCCAGTAAAGCTTCTCGAAATCTATTTCCGCCGACAGTTCCGTTTCCTCTTCCAGCGAATCAAGGTCCAGTTCTTCCTTCAGGCTGGTGTTGATACCGTCCAGGAATCCCGTGAACATCACCGGATCCATCCCGTACTCATCGGCAAGGTCCTTCAGCTTCCCATCAAGCTTTTCGATGCGCCTGCCGAGTATACGGCGGTAATTCTCCTTTTCCTTTTCGAAATAATCCGCCCAGAAAGCGTTCTGCTGCAACGGGGTCGCAAGTCCTTCCACGGTCTTTTTCCACTGCCCGTAAAGTCCCATCTTCGTGCTCCTTTTCCACTGGTGTAAAAGGTAAATCCATCATTTAAAATGTATTATAGCATGGATTCACTTATTGTCAAAACACCTGGTTCCCTTAATTCTTCCTGGATGTCCTCCGGGTCCTGTGAGATGAGATTGCTCGTGTTCCGGGAGATATCCCCGGATAAACACAAAAGCGGGATGTGACCGTCCACATCCCGCCCTGCTTCCAGCGATACATTTTCAAAAGTGCCTGATTTTCAGGTCGTTTTCTTATCCGGCATTCATCCGTCTGTCTCTGCAGACATTTTCAGACCGTTCTCAAATGCCGTCATTTCTTCAGCATCTTCCTCACAGCCAGCACTATCGGTATCGACAGCGCCACCGAAACGATCATCTCGCCTGGCGCGTTCGTCAGTCCGATCCCGGCGATCCCCGCTGCCGCTTTGCTGACATCTAGCTTCATGGCCTGCGCGAATTCTTCCGCGTAGAGAAGGTATATCATGCCAAGCACTCCAACGGTATTCGTCAGCGTCCCGACCACCGCGCTCACCGCTATCTTAAGGACACTGTTCCTTATAAAAGGTATCCTGTGCGAATAATGCGTGGTGACGCCTATAAGCATCCTGGGCAGTACCGATACAAGCGGATTGAGGAATGCGAATGAAAGAAGCGACGGATTAGTGAGGTTCTGGACGATGCTGAATATCCCGAAAATCAACCCTGCTGCCATCCCCACCACGGGCCCTTCCAGGATCGCCCCTATGATCACAGGGATGTGCATGATGGTCGCCTTGGCCATGGGCAGAGGTATGAATCCGACGCCCGATGCTCCCAGCACTATCGATATCGCCGAGAGCATGCCGACGATGGCGATCTGTCTTGTCTCGAACTTTTTCCTGCTGATTGCTTTTTCCATTACTATCGACCTCCCGCTCTTATTCCCGAAGGATATAAGTCGTGTTTCTGATGATTTCAAAAGTACGGTTTCTTTCGAATACCGCCTTTCAAACATGTTAACATATTTTTTTCGCAAATGCCATACCTTTTTTTCATTTTGTCCCTGGCGGCACGCCCGGTATATTGGCTGCTATATACGATCCTTTCAGAAAAATGGTACAATATCTGAGAAACAAAACCGCCGTAAGTGTCGTAAAAAAACAGGGAACACTGTGTGAGCCGCAGGGCCGGCACATGGACATGATCAGCCCGGAGGACCAGAGGCATGAAAGAAATCGTATCGATGTGGAAATACAGCATGATGGTGGCAATAACGGTGCTGTGCGCAGGTATCTATATGCTTTTCCTGCTGCCCACCAAGTCGATAGCCATAATCCCCGGCATAACGGAGATAAGGCCTGCGTCATTGCTGCCGGTGGTATTCGGCCTTTTATTCGGCCCGGCAGGCGCATGGGGCTCTGCCATCGGGAACCTGGGAGGAGATTTTTTCGGTACCCTCTCTCCGGGGTCTTTGTTCGGATTTATCGGGAACTTTCTCAATGCTTACATACCGTACAGGCTTTGGTATCACATAAAGCAGAGGCATGGCGAAGACCGGGCCCCTACGATCAATTCCCCGTGGAAGCTGGCCAGGTTCGGCATCGTCAGCACCATAGCGAGCATCGCCTGTGCCGTCACGATCGCATGGGGGCTGAACCTGCTGAAAATCACGAATTTCCCGGCACCAGCAACCATAATCGCGCTCAACAACACTGTAACCACATTGTTGTTCGGCCCTATCCTGCTCCCGCTCCTTTACAGAACGGCAAGCAAATATAAACTCCTGTGGACCGATCTGATGCACCCGAAAGATATCAGCAGACCGTCAGCAGACAAACTCTATCCTTTTATGGTCATGACCGGTTCGACCGGGGCTTTTTTTTCTGGAATTGCAGCCGCTTGCTTTATTGCAGGAGAGGCATTCAATGACTGGACTCGTCCGTTGCAGGGCACCGGGAGTATAGCTGTGACTCTGGTCGTTCTGCCTTTTTTGGTGATCATGCTTTATGGATCGTTCAGATCATGATTTTTCATCCGCACATACAGCAGGATCAGTTCGTCAAGCTCCCTGCTGCGTTGCTGTACTATCGAACTGGTAAGAT
>CZCB01001011.1_pt1 | contig 26918 bp, 25 predicted proteins | sample 591991 | NCBI WGS metagenome assembly CZCB01 (sample SAMEA3556809, study PRJEB10932) | anaerobic digester metagenome
CGTTATGGCGTATTTTGTTCTGGGCGGGATGTTCGACCGGATTCTTGGTCTTATGCTGGGCCTGAGTTTCATCTTCTGGACGTTGTACGGCCTCACGATCCTCTGGGAGCGCCGGCACAAGGCGATCATGATCGCGGAGTGGGGGTCGGTGTATACCGTGGATACGGCAACAGAGGGTGAACGCGTATGATGAAGTTCTCCGAGACGATACGGAGATGGATGGGCTGGTGCCCGAACGCAGCAATGGTCGGCACCGGCAGGCGATATGCCGCGCCGGAGGGCGAGGTCGGTATGGCGACAGGAGGCGGCCGGGAGGTGGTGGAGGGTGCACTGGTGGACTACGGCCCAATCGGCACCCCGGGGAGGCTCTTCCTGCTGCTGCTTGCCGGCGCCTCTCTCATCGGGATCCTCCTTGTTACGGCTCCGGCAGCCCTCGTTACGGTTCCGACATTCATTATCCCTCCTGCAGGGAGGCTGTTCCTGCCGGCGATCGTTCTGGGCTACGCCGCCCTGGAGTTATACGGGGCCATACGAAGAGCCTGCATCGAGGTCGCTCGCGACGCCGTCGTCATCCAGCGGCCGCTCTTTTCGCCTATCGTCATTCCAAAGGATGCCATCGTGAAGGCGGAGGTGAAGGAGAACCGACCTCCCCTCTCACCCCGGCTTCTCACGGCAGCGTTCACGGCGCTTTTCATATCGGCGGCCGGCAGTATATACGCTGGATTTTCAGATCCATCTTCCATGCGGTTCATCTTCGGGCTTGCCGCCGCGATCTTCTTTCCGGTGCTCTTCTACCGCACCTACGTGCGGACCCGCTACCTGCAGGTCCTGGTGATAACGACCACGAAGAAGAGGATTGCTGTGATCTACACGGACGATCCCAAACGGATAGCCCGAGTGCTGGAGGTTTCCTGATGACGGTCTTTCTGGAGTATATCCGAAAGAAGCTCGGCTGGTGCCCGAACGCGGCAGCTGCCGGCACCGGTCGGCGGCGGTACGCCGCGCCGGACGGCGTGGTCGGGCTCGGGACGGCGGCAGACGGCAGTCGGGAGGTGGTGGAGGACGTGTTCGTGGAGTATACCAGTCCTCGCTTCTTTGTGCTGATGCCGTTTGCCGTCCTCGTTTTCCTCCTCCTCTTCGTGATATCCGTCCTGATCCCCTCCCTGTGGCCGGGGCTCATCTTTACCTTCATGGCTGTTTCCCTTCTGGCATGGACTGCATGGCGCATCTACTTCGATTCCTATCGAGCCGTGATAAAATTCTCCGGGAACTCCGTCATCGTCCGGAGACCGCGTTCCCGGCCCCTCGTCTTTGGAAAGGACACGGTAAGGTCGGTCGAGGTTAAGCGCCCCTACCTCTCCATACCCCGCTGGTTGTCCGCACTGCTCCTGGTACTCATGACTGCAGCGATATTCTTTGCCGGCGTAGGGAACTGGTTGATGTGCTATTTCGGCGACCAGGCCTTCAACCCCTATTTCGGCTTTCAGATTCTCCTGGCGGTCAGCTGGCTGGTGTTCATGCTGGAGTTGCTCTATCGTGCCCTGGTCAGTCTGCGGTATCCCGGCCACGTCAGGGTGAGGCTCGAGCCCGCCGGGTTCCTCAACATCTACGCGGACGACCCGGAGAGGGTTGCCGCGCTGCTCGACAGCCCGCGGTGACGGAGCATACCTTTTGAGGTGAACCGTCCAACATATGGAGCGACATCCGATGAAACTCCTGTACCCCAATCTCCACCCGACGGAGCAGCCGGCATGACCGATAACACTCACTCCTCTCCCCCGCCGCTCATCGAGTTCAAAAACGTCAGCGTCGTCCGGGACGGCCACAGACTCCTCGACCGGGTTTCGCTCACGATCCGCGAGGGTGAGCATATCGCCATCCTCGGCCCGAACGGCGCCGGGAAATCGTCGCTCATCCGGGCGATCACCCGCGAGTACTACCCATCCTCGCCGGGCCCGGATACCGTCTTCCGGTTCCGGGGGCGGGACCGGTGGGACGCCTTTGACCTTCGGTCCCACCTCGGGCTCGTCTCCGGAGACCTCCAGCAGACCTTCACCCGCCGGATATCTGGCCGCGAAGTCGTCCTCTCGGGGTTCTTCTCAAGCATCGGGCTCTTTTTCTCCCACAATGTCACCCCCGCGATGGAGCGAAAGGCCGATGAGATCCTCGAGTTCCTCGAGGTCGCGCACCTCGCCGACCGCCCTATGACCGAGATCTCCACAGGCGAGGCCCGCCGGCTCCTGATCGGGAGAGCGCTCGTCCACGACCCCGGCACGCTCGTCCTCGACGAGCCCACGAACAGCCTCGACCTCCACGCGCTCCACACGCTCCGAAAGACCCTCCGAAAGATTGCACAATCGGGGACCGGGATCATCCTCGTGACCCACAACCTCCACGACATTATCCCCGAGATCTCCCGGGTCGTCCTGATGCGGGACGGCGCCGTCCGGATGGACGGCAATAAGGCGGAAGTCCTGACAGACGAAGCCATCGGCGCCCTCTTCCGCGTCCCGGTCCGCGTCAGGGAGGAGGACGGCTACTACTACGCGACGGGATACTAAGCGGTTCATAATACTGTTTTTTCGATCGACACAACGCTTAAGCCCGGTGGCGATCTCTCCCGCCGCTCATACCCCGGCACATTCGTGTGGGGAAACCAGAGTGGGGGAGAGATGGAATGGTCGAGATTGGCTACAAACTCTTTAGTGAGTCGCACAGCGCGCCGGAACTGGTGAAGAATGCAAGACTGGCCGAGGACGCCGGGTTCTCGTTCCTGAGCATCAGCGATCACTACCTCCCGTGGATCTCAAACCACGGGCATGCGGGGTTTGCCTGGTGTATCCTCGGCGCGGTCTCGCAGGCCACCTCGCGGGTCAGGGTCGCCACCGGCGTGACCTGTCCGTTGGTGCGCTACCACCCGGCGATCGTCGCACAGGCCGCCGCAACCGCCGCAACGATGATGCCGGGGAGATTCGAGCTCGGGCTCGGGACGGGGGAGAACTTAAACGAACATGTCACCGGGGGCATCTTTCCTATATCCGAGCAGTTGCGCCTGGATATGCTTCGAGAAGCAGTGAAGATCATCAGGACGCTCTGGAAGGGAGAGATGCAGGACTACTACGGCATCTACTACACCGTCGATAACGCGCGGATCTACGAACTGCCGCAAGAGCTTCCAGAGATCCGCATCTCGGCGGAAGGCCCGATGGCAGCTGAGGTGGCCGGCGAGATCGGGGACGCGCTCATCCACTTCGAGCAAAAGCCAGAGGAGGTGATCGAGACGTTCCGTGCATCGGGCGGCGAAGGAAAATCATGCATGATCGAGACCGTGGTCTGCTACGGCAGGAGTGAGGAGGAGGCGAAGCGCACGGCGTACGAGTGGTTCCCCGTCGCTGCAAACAAGGGTGAACTGAACTGGGTCGTCCCCACCCCGACGCATTTTGAGCAGATGCAGCAGATGGTGACGCCTGAGGATGTCGCAAAGACTGTCCTCTGCGGGCCAGACCCGGAGAAGATCATAGAGAAGGTGGGCAAATTTGTCGATATGGGTTACGACAGCGTCCTGATCCACCAGGTCGGCCCCGAGCAGGAGGCGTTCATCAATCTTGCGCACGACGTCATCCTGCCCGAGTTCGGGATCAGGCCCCCGCGGCCAGAGGCCACAGGGAGGATGGTCCCCGGTCCGGCGAGGTGAGGGGAGGACGCCAGATACCTCTTTTTTTTGGCTCCATAGAGCCTCTTTCGTGCGAGACCGGAGCGTCGACCTATACATTTATGAAGCCGGTGCCGCATCCCGTTCCCGGGATGACAGAGGATGCCAGTACCACAGCCGCCCGCGACCTCATGGCGGAGTTCGCCGACCTGACCGGGCTTGACCCGCCCCGAGCCCACCCGCGCCGCTATCTCTGGACGGATGCCTATGCGGTCTGCAACTACCTCGAACTCTTCCGCCGGACGGGTGACGAAGACTATCGCGACCTCGCCCTCCGCCTCGTCGACCAGGTGCACCACACCCTCGGCCGGCATCGCGACGACGATTCGCGGACCGGCTGGATCAGCGGTCTATCCGAGGAGGAGGGGGAGGCTCACCCGACCCGGGGAGGTCTTCGGATTGGAAAACCGCTCCCCGAGCGGAGGCTGGATGAACCGTTCGATGAGCAACTCGAGTGGGAGCGGGACGGGCAGTACTACCACTACCTCACCAAGTGGATGCACGCGCTCAACCGGACAAGCAGGGTGACCGGGGATCCGGTCTATCTTTCGTGGGCGGTGGACCTCGCAAAGGCCGCCCACGCCGCGTTCACATACACCCCTTCCTCCGGCGGCAAAAGGATGTACTGGAAGATGAGTATCGACCTCTCCCGGCCGCTCGTACCTTCAATGGGCCTGCACGACCCCCTCGATGGGTTCGTCACCTACAGCGAACTCCAGGCGGCCGCCGGGGGGACCGAACTTGCGACCGAGATCGCCGATATGGCCCGTCTCTGCCGGGCAGGGGTCCCTGCCATCGACGACCCGCTCGGGATCGGCGGGCTTCTGTTTGACTCCGTAAGGATCGTCCAGATCGCAAGCCAGAACGTATCTGCATACGAAGAACTGCTCGCGTCCATCCTCGACGCAGCCCTCGTGGGCCTTGCACGATTTGCCGGGAGCGGGACGCTCCGCAATCCTCCCGAATACCGCCTGGCCTTCCGTGAACTCGGGCTCTCGATCGGTCTACGGGGGATGGAGGTCATCGTCGAGCGGGTCCGGAAGAACCCGGCCCTCGCCCGGCGAGCGGAGGGTCTTGTACGGTATGTGCCGCTCGCCGCTGCGATCGAGCGCTTCTGGATGGATCCGAACAACCAGAAGGCCGGCACCTGGACCGGAAATCGGGAGATCAATATGGTGATGCTTGCTACCAGCCTCGCTCCCGGGGAGTTCCTGACTGTTTGAGGAGAATCTCGAACGGTCTCAGAACCGGTCAGGAGTCGCGGGGCGGTGAGGAGGTATCCTCTGCAGGTGTCTTCTCCCACCCATACGTTTTTTAAGCAGAGATGATGAGGCTGGATTCAAACTGGGGAATGATCATGCCAGCCAGGTTAATTGATTACTTCAACAAGCAGCCAAGGATCGGTCTGCTCAGCACCGCGAATAAGGAGGGGAAGGTCGATGCAGCTGTCTTTGGCTCGCCGATGATGACTGATGAAAAGACTGTTGTCATGGGGCTTGGGCAGAATCGCACGTTCGCGTATCTGCAGGAGAATCCAAACGCCGTCTACACGATTGTGGAGGCGGGAGAGACGATAATGGACTGGAAAGGGCTCCGGGTCTATCTGAAGATGAAGGACTACGCGACATCGGGGGAGACGCTGGAGACCTATCGAAGACAGATCGCACAGGTTGCGGGTGAAGATGCGGCAGCGATGATCCACGCTACGGTGACGTTTGAGGTCACCGAAGTGCGCCCCCTCATCGATATGGGCCAGGGCTGGGAGAAGTCTATCTGATCGTGAATGTTCGTGAGCGGGTTCTCCCGCTCTGCTCTCAATAATCCTGGATATCCATCGCATCAAGACAGAGAGGTCTCCTGGATGTCTTCCATCGGGTCTTCATACGTGGAACAAGGCTGAGGACCATAGGGCAACAACATACTAGGCTGTTCGTGAGTGCTACACCCTCGACCACCTCATATTGATCGAGAGGAACGAGTTTTCTGTCTCCACGTTTCGACGGACCATCCAGACGTAGAGCCGTTACTGGTGACCAAGTAGGATTGGGCCGGGGCATCGTTGATGTCGCGGTCTGCTCCGATAACACATTTTCCACCTCCAGGCGCCTCAAAAATGCGCGAGCACAGTACGCGCACCTTCGTACGGCGTTGAAGTCAAAAGGCACCCGGTCGGCAAAGTGGAAACTTCGCACGATCTCTCGCCGGGAAAGATGGTTTGCGACCGATACCCGGCATTGAATCTCGGAGCAACTTGTCACTTTGGATTACACGATCTTCGCTCTGGATGATTTGAGCAAGATTCGGTTTGGAAGCGACGCAGCAGGTCGTTCAACTGGAAATTGAACTCCTGGGCACTCTCCAAACTCGAACAATTTATCCGGTATAAAGCCAAGACTCTTGGTAAGAGCGTTGTTCCTGTCGATGCCCTATAGACTTCGTAGAAGTGCTCCGTGTGCGGACATACCTCTAAAGGAGGTCGGGATGGTTCGTCGTTCCGATACCGGAGATGTGGGTTTCAACTCCACGCTGATCTCAATGCTGCTCGTAACAATCGCTCAAGCCGGCATATCCGGTTTGAGTGGGCTGCCCGTCAACCAGCCGAATGTAGCGCGTCTCTGACACGGTTACAAGCCCCGGCCAACAGGCGCAGGGTTGTTGACAACTGATTGATCAAGGTGAATGTTACATGACTACAATTGGAGTGATCGGTGGAACGGGGGGTCAGGGGTTCGGAATCGCCCTCCGGTTTGCACAGGTGGGAGAGAACGTCATCATCGGATCCCGGACGATTGACAAAGCCTTGGCCGCCGTGGAGAAGGCAAAGGAACTCCTTGGCGATATCCCGAACATCCAGGCCGCGACAAACCCCGAAGCGGCGAAAGCCGCCGACGTCCTGGTCCTCACGGTGCCGCTCGCGGCCCAGAGGGATATCCTGCTCTCGATCAAGGAGGGTGCAGCCGGGAAACCGCTTCTGGACGCTACGGGGCCGCTGGAGTCCTGCATCGGCGGGTCGGCGACGAGGTACATCGACCTCCCGGAGGGCTCGGCCGCGGAGCGGTCCCAGTCGATCCTGCCGGATGCGAAGGTGATCTGCGCCTTCAACACCATCTCCCAGAGTTGGTGGCTGCAGCTCGACGAGCCGATCGACTGCGACTGCCTCATTTCCGGCAACGACGAGGATGCCAAGGCGTTCGTGACGCCGCTCATCGAGAAGATCCCGGGCATAAAAGTCGTCGACTGCGGCAAACTTGAGCGGGCCCGGATCATCGAGAAGATCACCCCGCTTCTGATTGGCTTGAACATCAAGAATAAGTGCCAGTTCGGCGGCATCCGGATCACCGGCCTCGACAAAGGCCGAGCCTAGAGAATGGAGTAACCGTCATTGGGAATACTTGATGGAAAAGTCGTAATTGCGACCGGAGCGAGCTCCGGGATGGGTGCGGCTCGCTCGAAACAACTCTGTCTCTTTTTGATCACACTCACCCGGTGAGCTCCTGTCTACTCCGAGAGAAACGGGAATATCCGCCATAAGTCCTCATCGAGCGGCTTCTTCCTCTGCCAGGTCTCCTCAAGCGGTGTGTATGCAAGGTCTCCCCCGATCTCTCCCACCATGCACCCGCTCCGCCCCTCGAGCAGCGCCTCGACGGCGGCGACACCGAGGAGACTCCCGAGCACCCGGTCACGCAGCGTCGGCGGCCCGCCCCGCTGGAGGTGACCGAGGACAACGACCCGGGTATCGAAGTTGAGGCGCTCACCGATCTGGCGGGCAATCTCAAAGGAGATCCCCGGGGTCTTTCCCTCCGCCACCACGACGATCGCGCTCTTCTTCCCGATAGTAAACCCTCTGCGTATGCGCTCGCTTATCCGGTCGATCGAGACCTCTTCCTCGGGGATGACGAGTTCTTCGGCACCTCCGGCGATACCGCTCTCGAGCGCCAAAAACCCCGCCGTGCGCCCCATCACCTCGATGAAGAAGATGCGCTCATGGGACCGGGCCGTGTCGCGGATGCGGTCTATCGCCTCGACCGCGCAGTTTGCGGCGGTATCGAACCCGATACAGTAGTCGGTTCCGTAAATGTCGTTATCGATGCTCCCCGGCACACCGATGAGTGCTGCCGGGTCCGTCTCGGCCGCAAGCAGGCTTGCACCGTGAAACGTCCCCTCCCCTCCGATCAGGATGATGCCGTCGAGACCCATCTTCTCGATGGACGCTGCCGCTTTAAGCCGCCCGTCCTTTGTGTAAAACTCGCTGTTCCGCGAGGTCTCAAGGATTGTGCCGCCCAGATGAATGGTATTTCTGATCGCCGTCCGGTCGAGCGGCACTGCGTCGCCGTCGATGAGCCCGGTATATCCCCGGCGTATCCCGAAGACCGAGAGGTTGTGTGCGAGCGCTGTGCGCACCGCCGCCCGTATACAGGCGTTCATACCCGGAGCGTCACCGCCGCTGGTGAGAATCCCGATCCGCTTCATGCCTCCTCCAGATCATCGAGCGCTTCCACACCCGGGAGCGGTTTTCCTGCAAGCATCACGAGCGCTGCCCCGCCGCCCGTCGAGACATGAGTCATCTCGTCGGCAAGCCCAAACCGCCTTACGGCATCCGCAGTCGAGCCGCCGCCGACGACTGTGGTGCCGTTGAGGTTGGCAAGGGCCGCAGCAACCCGGCGTGTCCCCTCGGCAAATGCCGGGATCTCATAGACGCCCATCGGCCCGTTCCAGATGACGGATCGCATGCCTGCAAGTTCACGGCAGAACTCGTCGGCGGTCTTGGGCCCGATATCGGCGACTGCCCAGCCATCCGGGATTGCATCGGCGGAGACGACCTGAAATGGGGTGCCTGCTTCCAGCCGCTCTGCAACAACGACGTCCCGGGGCAGAAGGAGGCGGACGCCGCGCTCCGCTGCCTTCGCCTCAAGGAATCTTGCGGCATCCAGGCAGTCGGTCTCGACGTAGGACGCACCGGTCCCGTACCCCCTTCCTGCAAGGAATGTCGTCGCCATGCCTCCCCCGATGAGGAGGAGGTTCACCCGGGAGATGATATTCTCTAGGACCTCCAGTTTCTCGCTCACCTTGGCCCCGCCGATCACGGCAGCAGACGGCCGCTCAGGATCTTTGAGGATCCGCGCAAACGTGTTCACCTCCCTCTCGAGCAGGAGCCCCGCCACGGCGGGGAGGTATTTTGGGACGCCCACGATCGATGCATGGGCCCTGTGTGAGGCTCCGAAAGCGTCGTTGACGTAGATATCCGCAAGCCCGGCGAGATTCTGTGCGAATGAAGCGTCATCCGCCTTCTCCTCCGGATGGAACCGGAGGTTCTCGAGAATGATGATATCCCCGCCGCTCATCCCGGCGACCGTGCTCTCGACCTCCGGCCCGATGCAGTCCTGGAGCGCCATGACCGGCCGACCGAGAAGCAGGGAGAGCCTGTTTGCGACGAGGGCAAGACGCAGCCGTTCAACGACCACACCCTGCGGCCGGTCCAGGTGGGAGCATATGATGACCCGTGCGTCCCGTTCGCAGAGGTAGCGTATCGTGGGCAGACTGGCTCTGATCCTGGTGTCATCGGCGATGGTGCCGTCTTCATCGAGCGGCACGTTGAGATCGGCACGAAGAAGCACCCGTTTACCTCTGACGTCGATATCCCGGATAGTCTTCTTTCTCCCAGGAATCACGTTCTGCATACTGGTACCCCCGGGTCAGCAGGAAGCTGTGCCGGGACTTGATGGGTCATATGAGCGGCACTCCCCTCCGTCTGGCTCCTCTTCGCTCTTCCCAAAAATTGCTGTGCATGCGTTCGCCGCTGCAAGATCGGGCGGCGTATCAGACGAGACTGCCTCGTTGGCCGGCCCCGGGTCTAGCGTGCGCCGACCAGACCCGGGACCGTTCTCTCCGGTCGTTCACCGCTCCCAGTAGGGTGTGTAGCCGTAGTGGCTGTACACGCCGGTGAGCCACTCGCGGTCGGCGGTCGTCGGCCAGTTATCTTTGTCAAACCCGGGTGCGTTCTCCAGTCTCTCCTTTGAGATGTCTAAAACGAACGACTCATCTGCGGCGTTGTATCTAAGGGCCTCCCAGGGGATGGCAAAGAGCTTGTCGCCCAACCCCATGAAGCCCCCAAACGAGAGTGCGGCGTAGGCGATGCAACCCGCCGAGGTATCGATCATGATATCCTTGATGCTCCCTAGGTCTTCGCCCTGCGGGTTCCTGACCCGGGCATCCTCAATATCACTCGCCCGTATGATGTTTCGCCTCTCCATCTCTGCTACAGTTCCTCTCATGCGTATCACGTCTCCAGTATCTGTGGGACAGAATGCCCCACGGCAAGAGGGTCAATACCGGCCGTACCATATTTAATTTTTGTGACAATATGTTTGATACTGGATAAAATTTGGTGGGGGGTCTTTTGAGGTCAATACCGCTCCGTCACCAGGGTCTGCGCCTGCTCGCGGACGAACGAGAGGAGGTAGTAGGGCCCCCCTGCCCCCCTGCCCGTCGAGCCGCTCGCCTTCCAGCCGCCGAACGGCTGTGCCCCCGGCCAGGCCCCGGTCGTCGCCCCCCCGCGTCGGTTGGCGTAGACGACCCCGGACTGGATGTGGTCGAAGAAGTAGCGGATCTCCGCCGGGTCTTCTGAGAATATCCCGGCCGTCAGGCCGTAGTCGGTTGCGTTTGCGAGGCGGAGTCCCTCCTCCAGGCTCTCGAAGGTCCCAAGGAGGAGGATCGGAACGAAGAGCTCATCCCCAAAGAGCCGGTGGTTGTGGGGAAGACCGGTGATGACCGTGGGCAGGACGTAGGCACCCAGGCCGTAGAGCCCGCCTTCAAGCACCTCCCCGCCGGCAACCAGCCTCCCGCCGTCCCGGATCGCCTCCTCGATCGCCCTCTGGAACGTTAAGCGTGCATCATCATCGATCAGGGGGCCGTACGTGACCTCCCGCCGCCGGGGATCCCCGACCTCAATCCGGTTCACCCGGTCGCGTAGCGCCTCGATGAACCGCTCGGCCACCGATGACTGGACGTAGACCCGGGACGTGGCGCTGCACTTCTGCCCCCCAAATCCGTAGGCGGCCCGGACGACACCTTCGACGGCTTTCTCAATATCCGCGCTCGCGGTGACGATGACCGGATTCTTGCTCCCGAGTTCCGCAACGACCGGCTTGTGGTACGGCTGCTCTGCGGTGCTCTCTCTAAGCAGCCACTCACCGACGGCCCGCGACCCCGTGAACGCGATCCCGGCGACGTCCGGGTGGGCGACCACGACCTCGCCGAAGGGGCCGCCGGGGCCGGTCACCAGGTTGATTGCACCGGGAGCGACCCCTGCCTCCACAAAGAGCCTATAGAGAATCACCCCGGAGAGCGGCGTCTTGCTCGTCGGTTTGAAGACGACCGTGTTCCCGGTCAAGAGCGCGCCCGTGATCATCCCGGCAGCCAGGGCTATCGGGAAGTTGAACGGGGAGATGACCGCCCAGGCGCCGTACGGGCGCATGACGCTCCGGCACTCCTCCCCGGGCGCCGGGGAGTGCATGGAAGAGACGTAGCCGTTGCTCTGCTCGTAGATGCTGCAGTAATACCGGAGCATATCGACCGCCTCGCCGACTTCGGCCAGGGCCTCGTAACGGGTCTTTCCCGCCTCGTAGGTGATGAGGGCCGCAAGCCAAAAGCGCCGGTCCTCGATCAGCCCGGCCGCCCGCCTGATGATCGCGACCCGATCCTGCCAGTCCCTTCCGCTCCAGTCGGGAAAGGCCTCGTTTGCCGCGGCGATCGCCTCCCGCGCGGCCTCCTCTCCCCCCTCCTGAAAGGTCCCGAGCAGGATGCCCGGGTCGATCGGGGAGCGCGCCTCAAACTCCCTTCGGGCGGTGACCTCCCTCCCGCCGATGTAGATCGGGTGGCGTTCCCCGAACTCCCGCTCGACCTCGATCAGCGCGGCCTCGTACTCGCCGTGAATCCTCTCGTCCGACTCGAGCGATACGTAGGTAAATTTGGATTCCAGCATACAATCAACCTCCATTAATCTCCTCAAGCACCCGGCCGATGATCCCGATCCCCGCATCGATATCACTCCTCTCGATGACCAGGGGAGGGCTTACCCGGATCACCGACTCCCCCGCGGGGAGGAGGACGAGACCGCGCTCGAATGCACCCCGGAGCATCTGTTTCCTCTCGTTCGGAGCAGGCTCCTTTCTCTCCCGGTCCCGGACGAGCTCGACCCCGATCATCAGCCCGAGGCCGCGGACATCCCCGATGATCGGGTGGCGCTCCGCGAGCTCTCGCAGGCGCTCTACCAGGTACCCGCCCCTCGCCATCACCCGCTCGCCGAACCCCTCCTCGCGGAGGAGGTTCATTGTGGCGAGCGACGCGGCACAGGCAAGGTTGTTGCCGCCGAAGGTGCTTGCGTGCGACCCGGGCGGCCAGTTCATGACCTCGCTTGAGGCGACGGTGACCCCGAACGGAAGCCCCCCGCCGATCGCCTTTCCAAGGCAGAGGATATCGGGGACGACGCCGGTATGCGTGGAAGCGAGGAACCGCCCGGTCCTGAAGCACCCCGTCTGCACCTCGTCCACCACGAGGAGGATCCCGTGCTCGTCGCAGAGCCGCCGCAGCCGGGGGAGGAAATCCGGCGGCGGAACGACGTAGCCCCCCTCCCCGAGCACGGGCTCGACGACGATCGCAGCGACCTCGTCGGGCGCGACCTCGTAACGAAAGACCGTATCCTCGATGTAAGCCACGACGTCGGCACCGCAGGTCGCAGGGTCGCCGCCGAACGGGCGGTAGGGGTCCGGGTAGGGTACGTGGACCACCGGGAGGAGCGGTCCAAAGCCGCGCCGCTGGACCACCTTCCCTGCCGTGAGACTGAGGGCGCCGTAGGTCCGCCCGTGGAACCCGCGGTGAAACGCGATGAAGTACTTTCGCCCCGAATGGTAGCGCGCTAGTTTTAATGCCGCCTCAACGCTCTCCGCCCCGGAGTTGCTGAAATAGACCCTATCGAGCCCCGCCGGGAGAAACTCGACCAGATCTTCGGCGCACCGAACCGGGAGTTCCGATCCGAAGTCCATGAACGCCCCGTGCGAGAGGCGGCCTGCCTGCTCCCTGATCGCGGCGACGATATCCGGATGGTTCCAGCCCATATTCATCACGGCGATCCCGGCTGTAAAGTCGAGGTAACGGTTCCCATCGACGTCCCAGAGGTTTACGCCGCTTGCCCTCTCCAGCACGAGGGGATACTCCCGCATGACCGACGGGGAGATGACCGCCGCATCCCGCCGGAGCACGTTTTTGGCTCTCTCGCCCGGGGGCTTGGTGAGCATCAGGGGTTCCATGCACCAACCCTGCCGCCGTCATAAATAAAGCCCCCGCCCGGGGGTACCGCAAGGTTCAAGTAGCGTTTGAGAGTGACTCACTCCCGGGGATTTCGTGAAATTCGCTACTCTCGCCTCCTGCTTTGAGAGACTCCAGGCCACGACGTCAAGAATCGAGATGACCGCCCTTCTTGCCCGGCTGCTTGGCGGGGCAGCCCCGGACGAGATCGGGCTTGTCTGTTACTTCGTGCTCGGGGAGATCGGGCCCGGCTACAAGAGGGTCAGCCTGAATATCGGGGACCGGGCCGCCGCGGCAGCAATCGCTCTTGCGGCGGGGACCGATCTCTCTGCCGTTGAGGCGGCGGTGCGCGAGTTTGGCGACTACGGCGATGTCGCCTACCACCTGATCGAGGCGCCGGCCGCGGAATCGCTCTCGGTCACCGACGTTCACCGGAGCCTCTCCGCGATCGCCGGTGCTTCCGGCCCGGGCTCGGCCGAGGAGAAGAAGAGCATCCTTGCCCGACTGCTTGCAGCGGCCACCCCGGTCGAGCGGCGTTACCTCGTCCGGCTTGCCACCGGGAATATGCGGCTCGGTGCCGGGGATATGACCTTGCTTGATGCTCTGGCTGAGGCGTTCCTGGGTTCGAGGGCCGAGCGGCGGGCGCTTGAGCACGCCTACAACATCTCCTCCGATATCGGCCTTGTGGCCCGGACGCTCCGGGAAGGCGGTCTACCTGCGGTGCAGGCGATCACCATCACCCTGCACCGCCCCATCCGGCCGATGCTCACGCAGCGGGTCGCCCGGATATCGGAGATCCTCGAGCGAATCGGCTCTCCCGTCATCGCCGTCGAGGAGAAGTACGACGGCGAGCGGATCCAGGCACACAAGGACGGTAACGACGTCACCCTCTTTTCGCGCCGGCTGACCGACGTCACCGACCAGTACCCCGATATCGCCCGCCATATCCGGCGGTGCGTTGCGGCCGATACGGCGATCCTCGACGGAGAGGCGGTCGCGTTCGATCACGAGACGGGGACGTACCGGCCGTTTCAAGCGCTGATGCGGCGGCGCCGGAAGTACCAAATCAGCGAGGTCGCAGCCGAGATCCCGGCAACCTACCGGGTCTTCGACCTCCTCTACGTAAACGGTGAGTCGTATCTCCATCGGAGTTATCCCGACCGGCGGGCGAAGCTCGAAGAGATCCTTTCCCGCGACGACCACCTCTCCCCGGCCGACCGGATCATAACCGATAATACCGACGGGATCACGGAGTTCTACCTCGCCTGCATCGAGCGGGGGCTTGAGGGGATCGTCTGCAAGTCGTGCGCCGACGACTCGTTCTACCGGGCAGGTGCGCGGGAGTGGCAGTGGATCAAGTGGAAGAGCGACTACGCCCCGGGGCTTTCTGATACCCTCGATCTTGTCATCGTCGGCGCCAACGCCGGGCGGGGAAAGCGGGCCGGGACCTACGGCTCGGTCCTCTGCGCCGCCTACAACAGCGAGAAGGACGTCTTCCAGACGGTCTGCGGCATGGGGACAGGGTTCTCGGACCCGGACCTCGCAGATCTCCCTCGCCGGCTGGCCGGCGCGAGGGCGGACCGGCAGCCGGCCCGGGTGATGGCGAACCCCCAGGCGGCGCCCGACTTCTGGTTTCTGCCGGCCCAGGTCGTCGAGGTGCTGGGCCTCGAGATCACCGAAAGCCCAATCCATACCTGCAACTGGGATCCTGTGCGACGGCGGGGGCTTGCCCTGCGGTTCCCACGGTTCGTCCGCTGGCGGGACGAGAAAAGTCCCGAGCAGGCGACGACGACCGCCGAGGTCGCGGCGATCTTTCACCGGCAGCGGGAGGTGTAGCGGCATGGAGACGATCGTGACGAACATCGAGGTCGCGGCGATCCTCTATGAAGTCGCCGATCTTCTGGAGATCAAGGGTGTCGGGTTCAAACCGCATGCCTACCGGCGGGCGGCGCAGGCGATCGAGACCCTTCCGGAGAGTATCGCCGACATCGCACGGAGAGGGGACCTCGATGCGATTCCCGGCGTGGGAAAAGGGATCGCTACCAAGATCCAGGAGATCGTCGAGACCGGCGACCTCAAATACCTCACCGACCTTCGCGAGGAGCTCCCGGAGGGCGTGCAGTACCTGATCCGGCTTCCCGGGATCGGGCCGAAGAAGGCGATTGCACTCTCCCGGGAACTCGGGGTCCGGACCATCGACGACCTGGAGGCGGCCGCGCTGGCCGGCCGGATCCGGGATCTTCCGGGATTCGGGGAGAAGACCGAATCAAACATCCTCGAGAGCATCCGCCTCCACCGAACCGCAAAAGAGCGCCGGTTGCTTGGCCAGATCCTGCCCGTCGCCCGGGATATCGAACAGAACCTCCGCTCGATCCCCTCGGTCCGGCAGGTGAGCCTCGCCGGCTCGATCCGGAGGATGAAGGAGACGATCGGGGATGTCGATATCCTCGTGACCTCCTCGGATCCCCGGGAGGTGATGGAGGTCTTTGTCACCCTCCCCGGGGTCGAGCGGGTCCTCGCCCGTGGGTTGACAAAGACCTCGGTGCTGCTCGCGACGGGGATCCAGGTCGACCTCCGGGTCGTGGAGGAGAGGCAGTTTGGGGCCGCTCTCCAGTACTTCACCGGCTCAAAGGAGCACAACATCGCTCTCCGAAAGATCGCGATCGCGAAGAACTGGCGGTTGAGCGAGTACGGGCTCGTGGATCTTGCCACCGGCCGGACGGTCGCAGGCGAGGACGAGGCCTCTGTCTACCGGGCATTGGGTCTAGCCTGGATCGAGCCGGAACTCCGGGAGGACCGGGGCGAGATCGAGGCCGCCCGGGCCGGGACCCTTCCCGACCTCGTCGGCTACGACGAGATCCGGGGCGACCTCCATGTCCACACCCGCTGGAGCGAGGGCGCCCATTCCATCGAGGAGATGGCGCAGGCGGCCCGGGAGCTCGGCTACGAGTATATTGCCATCTGCGACCATGCGGAGACCCTGCATATCGCACGCGGCCTCTCTCCCGAGCGACTTTGCGACCAGATGCGCGAGATTGAACGGATCAACAGGGCGGCCGAAGATGACTTCACCATCCTTACCGGTACCGAGTGCAACATCGGCATGGACGGAAAGATCGATCTTCCGGACAGCATCCTTGCCGATCTCGACGTCGTGATCGCGAGCGTCCACTCGGGGTTCAAGCAGACCGAGAAGGAGATGACGGAGCGCGTCATCACGGCGATGGGAAACGACCACGTCGATATCATCGGCCACCCGACGGGGAGGATCATCTTCGAGCGTGAGCCCTACCGGATAGACCTCCCTGCGGTCTTTGATGCCGCAGCAAAATTAGGAGTCTTGATGGAGATCAATGCCTTCCCCGGGAGGCTGGATCTTTCCGATGCCAACTGCCGTCTCGCCCGCGAGCATAACGTCCGTTTCTCGCTCGGTTCGGATGCACACAGGCGGGAAAACCTCCGCTACATGGAGTTCGGGGTTGCGACCGCCCGGCGGGGCTGGGTCTCGGCGAACGATATCGCGAACACCCGCCCGCTCCCGGAACTGCGAAGGTTCCTTCGATCGTAGTTACCCGACCGTCTGCTTCGGCGCAGCGGAGACGATATCCACAAGTTGGATATCGAACGTCAGGGGTTTTCCCGCGAGGGGGTGGTTTGCGTCCAGCGTCACGGTCGATTCCGAGACCTCGCTTATGGTGACGATGGCCGCCCTGCCGTCCGGCTGCTGGATCTGGAGTTGCTGGCCCCGTTCGGGCTGGATCTCCTCAGGAAACTCACTCCGGTCCACGGTGAGCGTCATGTCTTCGCGCCGTGGGCCGTACGCATCCTCCGGCTGGATCGTGGCTGTCTTTTTCTCACCCGGTTCCATGCCGACCACGGCCCGCTCGAACCCGGGGATGATCTGTCCGCTGCCTATGGTGAACTCCAGGGGGTCTCGATCCATGGAGGAGTCAAAGACCGTTCCATCTTCGAGTTTTCCCGTGTAGTGTACCTTGACGGTATCGCCTTCTTTTGCCTGCACCATTATTGATTCACCGGCGGGGTGGTGATCCCGGAATCCTATTTATGTGTGCCGGCCAGGCATGGGTTGCCGAGATTTTGGGCGATCACGCGTAATTTTTAGGGAATCCCGGGGAACTGTTACCGGCCGCTCTTCCTCGTAGCGTGCAGAACCCCAAGCACGCCCTTCACGTCGTAGCCGGGTGTCCGATCGATTGTAAAGTCGTAGTACTTGCCAATATAGTCGAGGAGCGCCCTGTTCACCGGCCCTCCGATCGGGGGCATGTGAAGTTCCATCTCGATCCTGCGCACCCCGTCGAGATCCTCCGGTCGGATCGACCATTCTGCCCCTTCGCAGTCGCACTTCAAAAAGTCGCACCCCCCGGCCATGCTGATGAACTCCGCAAGCGGCCGGGTCGCCACGGTGACGGTCTCGCCTCCCCAGGTGATCCGCTCGAGCCTCCCGTCACCGAGCGCCCCGTCGATCACCGTGACATTGACCCCGTTTGTCCGGATGTTCTCCCGGAGAGCAGCCCCGAGAACGGGCTCGACGGCCAGCACGTGCTTTGAGCGCCGGGCGGCACGGATGCAGAACGCGCCGATGTTCGCCCCGATGTCAATGACGATATCGCTGGATCGGATGTCGTCGTAGTAATACTCTCCGACAACGTAGACGGCGTCGGCCCCATCCGGCATTCTCCGAAAGGTTATCCCGTCGGGGGTGATGACATGTGACTCGGGGTGCATCTGAGATATACCGTTAGGATCCCGGCGTATATGGGCGTTCCTCTGTGTCGCTCTCTTAGAATAGGGCCACCGCGCTCAACAAATCATACTGATGGGGGGCCGGACGCTCGAGGACCACCGGCCCATCGTCGGCGACGTTCTCATCGCCGAGATCTACCGCAAGGCGGCGTTGCGGAGATGTTCCTCTCCCTCGTCCCGCTCATGAACGAGGCCGGGATCAAGACCGGTGGAACATCTCTTCCTGATCGCCCGCCTCCTCTCTGACTACCTAGATACGCTCACCACAGAACTCGTGGCCCCTGCCACGGTTGACGGGGGAACCTGTTAAAAAAGTATACTCTTTAATCTTCACGGAGGGTGGACCGTGCACCGATCTCACGGTCCACCCCCGTCCGGGTTGCCCGACTCACGCATGGCTCCAGGCAACCCGGTCTCTCTCCCGTATTTTTGTGAGGGGGCGCTTCTGATCGGCGGGATCCCCCTCCCTCACCCAAAGCAAGGGCAGATGGCACAGATGGCTGGCAGAACCCGGGCAGGAGTTTGCAGACGCACCTATCTTCTGGTTATTTACGAGTATGCGGGTCAAGGGCAGATAATTTAGGTTCTATTCAATGGCGATGAGACTCCGGAAGATTCTGTGATCGCAACCATATACCGACTGACGTCACCACCCCCCTAACGATGGTAACCTATGCCCCAGAATATATAAGGTTTTCCCAGTGCGGTGATCGATGCCGCCGCTCTCGAATACCTCTCCGCGCTCCCGGTTGCCCAGAGGTATCTTCACCGGCTCGCATCCGATGAGACTCTAGCATCCTGGAAAGTGTTATGGATGCGTGGCCGTTCTGTTCAGGGGCGCTATGGGTGCGGTTTGAACCTACCATTACCATGCCCCTCGGTAAAAAATAGACTTCCGGAACCGGTCCGGATACCCTTACTGATCGTCGGAACGTCCGACGATCTCGATTGGGCGACTCAGCCTGATCCGTGCGATGCTCTTTCCTTTCATCCCCTCGACGACCTGCTCGGCAAGTTCGGACGGCACATCGACGGTAGAGTATGTCTCGTAGATGTTGATCGCGCCGATGGCGCTGCCGGGGATTCCGGTCTCTCCTGCGAGTGCCCCGACAATATCCTTCGGCCTGATCTGGTCTTCTCTCCCGACGGGGATCTTGAGGAGTGCCTGCCCCGGGGCCAGTCTGACCTCCTGCGACTGGGTCAGACTCTTATCGGTAGAACCACTGAGTTCCAGTTTCAGGAGGGCCGCGGCAACCTCAAGCGAGGTGTAGTCCTCGGCGATGATCCGCTCGACGAGATTCACGTAGCGGTCGAGGTTCCCCTCGTTTATGATGTGCTGCACCCGGTCAATGAGTTTGCGTGTCCGACTCTCCTCGACGTCTCCCGGTGTCGGGAGCGGGATGCGGGCAATCTTGATCCTGGTGTAGTTCTGGATCGTCCGGAGTTTGAAGTATTCCTTCGGGCCTACGAACGTGATGGCCCGGCCGGTTCGCCCGGCACGCGCCGTCCGGCCGATGCGGTGGATGTAATACTCGATGTCCTGCGGAACGTCGTAGTTGATGACGAGATCGACATCCTCGACATCGATGCCCCGGGCGGCGACGTCCGTTGCGACCAGAACGTCGATGCTCCCTGCACGGAACTTCGCCATCACCCGGTCGCGGAGGCTCTGCTTCATGTCCCCATGGAGGCCTTCGGCGAAGTAGCCCCGGGCCTGGAGGTGGGCGGTCAGGTCGTCGACACCCTTTTTGGTGTTCGAGAAGACGAGCGTCAGTTCGGGATCGTACATATCGAGCAGCCGGGAGAGGATCTCGAGTTTGTCGCGGCTCCGGACCTCCAGGTAGAGCTGCTCGATCTGCGGGACGGTCACCTCCCGGCGTGTGACGGATATGAACTCCGGGTCTTTCTGGAACTTTCTTGAGATCTCGAGGATTGGTTTTGGGAGGGTTGCCGAGAAGAGGACTGTCTGGCGGTCGTCCGGGGTCTCGGCAAGGATCTTCTCGATATCCTCGCGAAAGCCCATATCGAGCATCTGGTCCGCCTCGTCGAGGACAACGATGCGCACCTTCTCAAGCGTCAGCGTCCCGCGGTCGAGGTGATCGATCACCCGGCCCGGCGTCCCGACAACGATCTGGGCACCGCGCTCCAGTCCTTTGAACTGCCGCTCGATCGGCTGACCGCCGTAGATCGGGAGGATCAGGATCCCTTTGCGGTACTTCGCCAGGCGAGCGAACTCCTCGGCGGTCTGGATGGCAAGTTCGCGGGTGGGGGAGAGGACGAGAACCTGTGTATCCCGGCTGTCGGCGTCGACCTGCTCGATCGCCGGGACGCCGAATGCGGCTGTCTTTCCGGTCCCGGTCTGAGCCTGGCCTGTCACGTCGCGCCCTTCAAGTATCACCGGTATTGTGCGTATCTGAATCGGCGTGGGCTCCTCAAAGCCCATATCTTCTATTGCGCGGAGCATCTCCTGTGAGATATTGAGATCCTGGAAGGTTACGCTGTTTTCCATTCTTGTATACCTTGGTGTTCACGTCTCTTTATATGTCGCATTGTATTTCCCTTCTGCGGGTACACCTAGCGGGGTGATTGCCCGAACCCCTCCACCAATTGCCGCCGCAATGATGCGGGAGGTTTACCGCCGCTACTTTGCCGCCCGTCCCGATCTCTTTGGGGTGTTGCTCCCGGACCTCCTGCCCCACGAGGTCTGTGGGGCTGCGCCTCCCGGTCGTGTGAAGGTGCTCTTTCTCGCGGAATCCCCGCCCTGGGTCGCCGGAAGGCACGAAGTCGCCGTGGCCGCCGACTGCAGACGTCCGGACTATCCCTACTTCTGGAACGACCGCTACGAGGCCGGGGCCCTCCGGGGCCCGCTTGCCGGAGGGCTTGCCGAGAACCTCTTTTACCTCCTCGGGCTCGATGGCGAGTCGCGCCGCGAGAACCTTGCGCTCTTCATTGAGGATGGGTTCTTCCTCGTCGATACGGTGAAGTGCATCTTTCGGAAGAACCGGAAGGGAGTCATCCCGGTGGACCTCGTCCGGCTGAGCGCCCGCGAGATCCTGGAGGCCGAGATCGCCGCCCTCGCCCCGGAGTACGTCGTCGCCCTCGGGGGCACGGCGCTTTCAGGGCTTCGCATGATCGAGCCGTACGCGACGGCGCTCGCCGGCGCCGGAACGATCATTGAGGTCTCACGAGAGGGCCTCCTTGAAAAGCCCCGTCTTCTCTGTCTGCCCTACCCGGGCTGGCGCAACCGGCAACACCAGGATCTGATCGAGTCGGGATTCTCAACCCTCCGCGATCTCGTGGCCTGACTGCCTCACCGGAGTTTCCTCTTCCCCTCCTCGTACATCCTCTCCTTCTGCCGGCGAAGCTCTGCGGCCGTCCTCTGCTCCTCAGGGGTCCCTCTCTCCTCGATCTGGATCTTCTGCGCCTCTGCCTCTATCTCGCGTGGGCTCTGGTACCCGGATGGTCTCACCAGTTCTCTGTCCTCCCGGTACTCGCCCTCGATCTGCTCCCGGCGCTCGGCTGCGACTGTTTCGGCCCCTGTAGCCACCGGGATCTCCTTGCCGCGAGCCTCGGCGACCTTCTTTAGCCGCACCTCAAGGACACCGTTCTTGAAGGTGGCGCGTGCCCCCTCTTCCCTGACGTCGGTGGGGAGGGAGACCGTCCGGGCGATCGCGCCGAACCTTCGTTCGCGCATGTGGTACCCGGCTTCCTTCTCCTCGTGGGATTCTTCCCGCCGGGCGGCGATCCGGAGCGTCCTTGGGTCCAGGAGCCGGACGGTTATCTCTTTCCTCTCGACGCCGGGAAGATCCGCGACGACCATGACGTCGTCCTCGTGCTCGACGACGTCGATCATCGTCCCTGCCCCCGGGACGGGTACCTGCTGCATAGACCCGGATATCCGCTCCATCGTGTCCCGAAACTGCCGCTGCATATTCGCGAGCATATCCTCAAACTCGCTCCAGGGCCCGCGGCCCGTTCTTCGCCATGCCATGGTTGCTCTCTCCTGCTCGTTGGCGGTCCCTGGTTGTGAGCACTTCATATATATGTAACTGTGCGCCGTGTGGCGAGCATATCATCCGACCCGGGACCGAGACGATCGACGGCATTGCGTTCGCTTAGAGGCCTGACGTCCACCTTGTCATCCGGGTTCCCCGGAGAGCCGCGTTTCCCTCATACAGGCCATCGTCGCCTCAAATCAATCGCCGTTTTGGCATCCTTTTATCCCCCGATGCCACCCTCCGGTATGAGCGAACTCTCGCCGGGCATGCCGGCACCCGATTTCTGCCTTCCGGATGCGGACGAGGAGACGGTCTGCCTCGGCGATCTTTCGGGCCGCTACGTTGTCGTTTACATCTACCCGAAGGATAACTCTTCGGAGTATACCCTCGAGGCCAGGTCGTTCTCCCGACTGGATACCCGGGTCTTCGGCATCAGCCCGGACTCTCCCGGGAGCAACAGGCGGTTTGCTGCAAAGCACAACCTCACCGTCCGCCTCCTCTCCGACCCCGACCACCGCGTCATCGAGGCCTATGGCGCCTGGGTCTTGAAGAAACTCTACGGGAGGGAGTACATGGGCGTCGAGCGGAGCACCTTCATCATCGATCCCGAGGGGAGAATTGCCGCCGTCTGGCGGAAGGTGAAGGTGAAAGGGCACGTGGCCGAGGTGCTGGCGAGGCTTGAGGCTCTCAAGGCTGTCGCCCGGTAGTGCGGCCTGGGGTCTCTTTTCCTGCCTCCCAGAGGTCGAGCTCCGGGCTCTACGAGTAGGGTCCGGAGAATATCTGTAGATCACCTACTTGTAGATGGCGCTCCGGTGCCCCACCTCGAGGACTAATATCAGGAGGCGCTCGTCCTCAATGGTGAGCACGACCCTGTACATGCCCACCCTGAGCCGGTAGACAGGCGTCCTGGAGAATCCGGCCAGTTTCTTAAGATGCCGATATGGGTTTTCCCGGAGCCCGGCGACGGACAAGATGATTCGGCGAGCTGCTGTGGGGGGGAGGCTTTTGAGATCTCGCCGAGCCCTGGCGGTGTAGATAACCGTGTAGGTCATCACTCTACACCGAACTCTTTCTTGATCTCGTCCTCGGAGTAGAGCCGGCCTGCCCGGATGTCCTCGAGAGCCTCCTCGATGCCCCTGATGGCCTCCTCTGAGAGGGGCTCGTCATCGATGGCCATATCGAGCAGGCGGGCAATAACATCGTTATAGGACTCTTTTGGGTGGCGTTTCAGGGCTTCCAAGCGGCTCTTGTTCTCGGGCGTGATCCAGACGGTGGTGGCAGACATATTAGTGTCTATAGGTCGTTGTAGGTTATGATATATTTGGTCTGGGGACTGGGCTCCTCATGACCGGCGCCCCCAGCCCGGTTGAGTTCTGCGAACTCTTCTCTTTCTTGCCCGCCTTCTCCGGCCTTCTCCAGCAGGTAGGCGACCGTCTCCCTCCTCAAACCCCTCCCCAACCGGGGGTTTGCCCGTGCACACAAACCCGTTCTTCTCGAGCACCCGTATGGACCCGATGAGTTGGGGGTCGGTCGCGGGGACCAGGTCCTGGCGTTCAGTGTGGATGCGGTGGGGGCCCCATCGGGGTCACTCCGGGTACATTTCGGTGCATACAACGACTCTTCCCCGGTGGCGCCATCCCCTCATCCCCCCTTGCACCCTCACATCCTCCTGCCCCCACGATCCGGCTCCGGGGGTGAGATGGCCGATACTCGCTTTACAGCCATCAGTTCTTTATTTCCGGCGTAAAAATTCCGATAAAAAGAATATCTCACCCTTCATCGAGTGCCTTGACAGGGCTGCCGCTCGCAACTCCCGGCGCCCGGATGAGGATTCATATGGCCCTCAACTTCCCGTTTCCAAAGACCGGGCTGATCCTGGCCCTCACTTGCCTGTATTGCCACGCTTGCCATCGCTTCTGCAGGTTGCACCGCCACGACCGACCCCGACCCCGACCCCGCCGACATCGCCCTCGTCGAGAAGATGCTCGACCTGAACAGGCGCCTCGCGGCGGCCCCGCATGAGAAGGAGGTGCTCGCCGGGATGATCGACGCGACCGACCAGGAGATCGATCGGCTGGTGTATGAGTTGTACGGGCTGACGGAAGAGGAGATCGCGGTTGTGGAGGGGGCCGTGTGAGATTTTACAACGATCCGTTAGAGATCAGCGTTGACGCCTGGGCAGAATTATTGGTAGATAGAACGGTGACAGAAGAACGCGATTTGATTGTGTTACGGTTGGTATATGAGAGCGAAAACCACGAAATGCATGCATCTGATATAGCGCCTTATTTAAATTATAGGGGACATGGACCGGTGAATTCTCAAATTGCTCGATTTAGGGCTCTGTTGAAACCCTCTTCCTTGAAGGCCATACTGCCTACTATCTTTGGTATCCGGGCGGCAGCTGGAGGTTATCCAGGGCATTTCAACAGAGCCCGATTTAGCAAACGTGTTGTTGAAAAGACTGGTGTTCAGCCGCCTAAACGAAAAAATGGATCAACTCGATGGTGGCACGTACCCTTTTTAGGTTACGATAAAAAGGATGGCACGTGTGCCTGGATCATGCGGCCTGAATTGGTGGGGGCGTGTGAACAGGTTTTCGGTCAAAGAGACTCAAAACTGGTTTACCCTGGAGAAATGGCTATCAAAGATAGCACTTTACTATCTGAAGGTGCTGTGAGTCAGATCTTTGTAAACCGTTACGAACGGAACCAACAGGCAAGAACCGCATGTATAGAACATTACGGCTGTCGTTGTGCCATTTGCGGTTTTGATTTTGAGGAGGTATACGGGCCGATAGGGCATAATAAAATTCATGTGCATCACCTCGTGCCTCTATCGGGAATACGACAGGAGTATAAGATCGACCCCGTGCGAGATCTACGTCCCGTATGCCCGAATTGCCATCTCATAATTCACAGTAAGAAAGAACCTTTCACAATAGATGAGGTAAGGGAACTGATCAGGTCCAGTAACAGGCAATAAGTGCTTTATATTGGTTCTCGTCTGTCCCGTCAGCAATCGATCTGATTGCTCAGGCACCTTTAGTGGCTGCAATATGTAGATCCCTTATTGTCTGGGAGAGAATTATTTATATTGAGAAAAAAGAACTCTCTATGTCACTCTACGACCGGTGGCAGGGATCAGAACTATCCGTTCTGGAAAAGGAGCTCATTTTTAACAGGGACAATACCGGTTTCGTTGAGTATGATACAAAAGACGGAAAATACTTTTACCTCCATCCTTCTCCGTTCCTGAACACTCCAAAAAGGGAGATCTTCTGTGCCGAGTCGTGCGATCCGCCGGCAGAACATACCTTCGTTGAGGTCGAGGTCGAATCCGAACGAGAATATACGCTCAAAGGACCCCATGACCGTATCACCGTGAAAACGATTTGCGGCTGGAAACCTTTCGATCCAAGTCCTCTGGCTGAGCGCAGAAAAATTATGGACTATGAAGAGATTGTGCATTATTTCACTCAGCCGTTCCGGGGGGAGGAGGAGACAATCGAACAGATTGCAAAATGTTCTGCACTCTTTTCGCTTCCTTCTCCTCCGATCGCCGATGAGGTGGGAGGAATCAACGCTGCCATCCTCGGGAAAAAGACACAATGGAACACTTTCAGAGGATTGATGAAGGTTATCCCTCAGGACTTCTTCCGGCCAGGCTCGCGGTATTACTACTACATATCCGATCAGGAGAGGTGTACAATCAAAAGAGGATGCGAGGAGGCGAACCGGGCGATCTACCGTCCAGATGAATACATCATGGATATTCCGCTCGTTGTCGAGGAAACCACACTTAACACACTCTCAAAAGATTACAAAGAACTCATACGCGAAGAACAGCCCCTCATAACGTCCTATATTCTTGATGCTCTTATCATCAAACCCGACCCGATGAGCACGGTTGAGAAGACGATAACCGACGCAGTACATACCATCCGCGAAGAGTACAAGCGAACCGGATACTCTCCTTACAAGCAAAACCTGGGCGATGCGGTCCCGAAACTGACTTCATCGCTCGCTCGACTCCAACAAACCTCGAAAGCCACCCCGTCCGACGTTAAGAATGTCGTCGAACTCTGGCTTGACATGCACTCGAAAGCGAACAAGATCTACTCTTCTCCGCTCAAAGTCGCAAAGCGATATGATCTACTCGACACCGCACGGAAATTGTACGTAGAACTCCATGACATCTATGGACTCGAATTCTGGATTCCACTCAACGAGGCTACGACCCAGACAACGTTGCATCCGGAGGAGTTCATGGTCTCTCTTGAATCACTGGTCTGGGCAGGATATGCCATGAGAAAATCAGGAGCCATAATGCTCCTCTAGGATTTAACGTGGTTCTGATGAGTGCCCAAAATCAGGTATCCAATATGTTACTAGGAAAAAGCGTTGGATTGATCCAATTACAGACCCGAAACCACGAGCGAAAGGGAAAATGTGGTTTCCGGTTGATATGCCTTTGATCAGATACCGTGTTAAAAGGATTCCTCTAACTCATCCTCTGCCCAGTATCCTACAATTCCACCGACTCCGGCGCTTATCACCTCATTCCTCAGTGCTCGCACTTCAGCCGCCAGAGTTGCCGGCGGGCGGGCCGGATCCGATCGTTGTGGGTCACCCATGCCCCTCTAATATTTTTGTGGGTCAGATATTGTGTTTTGTGACCCATAATCCCCGGGATATGGTTTGTATATACTCAAATATACACAACGAACTTTGCGTATATCAGATCGGGATTTTGATATACACAAACTTCTTTGCGGATATCAGGGTATCCGAAACCGGTTCCCCCCGGTCACCTCAAACGTCGTGATGATCGGCCTTCTCCCGTCTTGCGGGAATTCTTCTAAATATAGTTCCGTAGCCTCTTTGAGGTTAGCTACCGCCCTCGCACCTACCGATGCTCAAGCTTCCGGTCCGAAAACGTGAAGCGTTTTCTCAAGTTCCGGTCTCTCAACCCCCCGCCCTCCCATAGAGCGTCATCCCTTGCGGTACTCTGCTCACGATACCCAAAAACCCGAACGGCCCCGGTAGAGCGGCAGGATTTGAAAAATCCTCGTTACCGTGGGTAGCGTAACGAAAGTTCTGTAAAATTGAATTGGCCCTGGATCCAACCTAGATTTGGAC
>CZCB01005444.1_pt1 | contig 26872 bp, 29 predicted proteins | sample 591991 | NCBI WGS metagenome assembly CZCB01 (sample SAMEA3556809, study PRJEB10932) | anaerobic digester metagenome
TCTGGTAGGCGCTCGCGATCTGACCGAAGATGTCCTGAAAGAGTGGTGGTACTATTTCTTCCAATGTACGGAGTGCCGCCGCTGCTCAGTGTTCTGCCCTTATGGGATAGATCAGGCGGAAATTACTATCATGGGCAGAGAGCTATTGAATCTGTTGGGATTGAATATTGAATGGATCGCCGGCCCGGTGGCTAACTGTTACATAAAAGGGAATCATGTAGGCATGGAACCACAGGGGATCGTAAGCAATGTGGAATTTATGTGTGAGGATATCGAAACCATCACCGGTAAGGTGATCAAACCATCCTTTAACCGTAAGGGTGCTGAAATTCTTTTTGTTGTTCCCTCAGGTGATCTCTTTGCTGAGCCAGGCATTTATACCTGCATGGGTTATTTGATGCTTTTTGAACAATTGGGCTTGGATTATACCTTGAGTACTTACGCTTCTGAAGGGGGTAATTTCGGTTTTTTTACCTCCAACGAGATGGCCAAAAGGCTCAATGCCAAAATTTACGCGGAAGCCAAACGGCTGGGAGTTAAGTGGATATTAGGCGGTGAGTGCGGCCATATGTGGCGGGTCATCAATCAGTATATGGAAACCTGGCATGGTCCGGCCGATTTTTTGGAAGAACCGGTTTCACCGATAACCGGAACGAAATTTACCAATGCTAAATCCACCAAAATGGTTCATATTACGGAGTTTACCGCTGATCTTATCTACCACAATAAAATTAAATTGGATCCCAGCCGTAACGACCACTTACGGGTCACTTTCCATGATTCCTGTAACCCGACTAGAGCCATGGGACTCATGGAGGAACCCCGCTATATCATCAAACATGTTTGCAACCATTTTTATGAAATGCCTGAGGAAACCATACGGGAAAAAACTCTTTGCTGTGGCAGCGGGTCAGGCCTTAATGCCGGGGAAAACATGGAACTCCGTTTACGGGGAGGATTCCCCCGCGCCACTGCGGTTAAATATGTCCGGGACAAACACGGTGTAAATGTGTTGGCTAATGTTTGTGCCGTAGACCGGGCAGCCCTTCCTTCATTAATGGATTACTGGGTTTCGGGAGTTGATGTAATGGGCGTACATGAACTGCTGGGCAATGCTTTGGTGATGGATGGCGAAATTGAACGAACTCTTGACCTGAGGCTCCAACCACTACCTGGTAAAGGGGTGGATAGTGATGTATAACGGCGGAAAGATAATCACTGGTTTGATCATTTTCGTATTATTGATTTCAGCGCCTTTTTGGCTGAATGTCGGCCAGGCTAATGAACTGCCGGATATCAGTCTGGATACACCAGCAATCAATCAGCTAAGTGAAAAGCAGTGTGTTGAATCAGTTGAATTTATGCGCAGCCAGCATCCTCAGCTGTTAAATGATTGGCGTGATCAGGTGGTGCGCGAAGGGGAGTCCATCTATGTCAGCAGTTCCGGGAAAATGTATGAAATGAGTTTGGACAATAACTGCCTGCAGTGCCATTCCAATCAAAGTCAATTCTGTGATGCTTGTCATACCTATACGTCAGTGGAGCTGTATTGTTGGGATTGTCACGGTGGAGGTATAGCAAAATGAACAGACGAGATTTTCTAAAGAGTATAGCTGCTGCCGGTTTAGGCGGAGCACTGGTATTCCATGGTCTGGACAAATTCGGTACTGAGGCTGCTGATATAGTACCCAACAGCAAAAGGCTGCAGGCTAAACATTGGGGCATGGTCATTGATGTAAGCAAATTTAATACCGCTGAAGATTTTCAGGCAGTGGCCCAGGCATGTCACCAGTATCACAATGTGCCGGATATTGATAATTCCAAGCATGAAGTGAAGTGGATCTGGCAGGAGGATTTTGAACACACTTTTGCGGAATTGGAAAGCAGGTATTTAAGTGAAAATATACAGAAATTAAAATTTCCGGTTTTATGCAATCACTGTGAAAACCCCATGTGCGTGCGGGTGTGTCCTACTCAGGCTACGTTTAAGCGTGCTGATGGGGTAGTAGTGATGGATTTTCACCGCTGCATCGGCTGCAGGTATTGCATGGCCGCCTGTCCCTACGGTGCCAGAAGTTTTAATTTCTTTGATCCTCGTCCCTACATCGAAGAAACAAACAGTGAAGTTCCCACCCGAACCAAAGGCGTGGTGGAAAAGTGCAATTTTTGTATGGAACGGTTGGATAAGGGGTTGCTGCCCGTATGTGTGGAAGCATCAAAGGGAGCTATTATGTTTGGCGATCTGGAAGACCCCAACTCCCAAGTCCGCCAAGTGCTCAGAGACAATTTTTCTATTCGCCGCAAAGTCGAACTTGGGACTGGACCCAGTGTGTACTACATAATCGGAGGAGGCGGAGAGGGTGCTTGAGAAGGCGTTGTATGGAAGCAAACGTTATTATGCCTGGGTTGGGCTGTTAATGATTCTGATTGTCATTGGTTTGGTTGCCTATCTCAAGCAGTTCAATTACGGCTTAGGTGTTACTGGACTTAGCCGGGATGTGAGCTGGGGGCTGTATATTTCCCAGTTCACCTTCATGGTGGGGGTAGCAGCTTCAGCAGTTATGGTGGCCATCCCTTACTATCTCCACGATTATAAAACTTTTGGAAGAATCGTGATTCTAGGTGAATTTTTAGCGGTGGCTGCGGTGGTGACATGCGTACTATTTATATTTGTGGATTTGGGGCAGCCCACCCGCGTTCTTAATATAGTGCTGCATCCAACTCCGGGTTCCATAATGTTTTGGGACATGGTTGTATTAACCGGTTATCTGGTGCTGAATTTTGTCATTGGCTGGTCGGTGTTGGGATATGAGAAGAAGGGGTTTCCGGCTCCGCACTGGGTAAAGGTACTAACCTATATAGCTATTCCGTGGGCAATCAGTATTCATACCGTGACCGCCTTTCTTTATGCGGGTTTGCCCGGTAAGCACTACTGGTTGACGGCAATTATGGCTGCCCGGTTCCTGGCATCGGCTTTTGCAGCTGGTCCGGCTCTGCTTATCATTATCTGTATGATAATGCGCAAATTAACGTCTTTTAAGACCTCAACCCGGGCTATCCAGTCCCTGGCAACCATCGTGGTTTACGCCATGATAGCTAATGTATTTTTCTTCCTGTTGGAGGTATTCACGGCTTTCTACAGTAATATACCGGGTCATATGGCCACTTTTCAGTATTTGTTTGCTGGTCTGGGTGGACATAATAACCTTGTCCCACTTATGTGGAGTGCCGCGGTATTGGCTTTTCTGGGTATTATCCTGTTGCTGATCCCCAAATGGCGACGCAATGAAAAAGTGCTTTTCCTGGCCCTGATAGCGGTATTTGTGGCAGCGTGGCTGGACAAAGGCATTGGTTTGGTTCTGGGTGGATTTGTTCCCAATGCCCTTGGACACGTTACAGAATATATTCCTACCGGGGCAGAATTAACCATCATTATGGGTGTTTACGCAATTGGGCTGCTGATACTAACAGTGTTGTACAAGGTGGTGATTGCGGTAAGGGAGCAGAGTATCGATAATAACCAAAGTGAAGCTCTTTAACAATCAGTATGGTGATTATGCCAGAAACTCTGGTCATAAAATACATTTAATAAAGGAGGATTAACATGCCAGAATTAAAAGTTGGAGACCGTGTGGTGTTATTAGATGAAGATGGATTCCTGGATAATCCTGACGACTGGAATGAAGAGGTGGCAGCAGCATTAGCTTCCACAGAAGAAGTAGAAGAATTAACGGAGGAACATTGGGAAATTATTAATTATTTGCGTAAATACTATGCCGATTTTGGAGTGGCTCCCATGATAAGAAAACTATTAAAAGACACCGGGAAAACCCAAGCAGAGATATACAACCTATTCCCCAGCGGCCCGGGCAAAGGTGCCTGTAAAATCGCAGGTTTACCTAAACCCACCGGTTGCGTATAGTACCATTAATTGAAACGGCGGACCTTTTGACAGGTCCGCTGTTTCTTACTATTAATGGAGAAACGTCCAGGCTGTTATATATGGTATAATATTATAGGCAGATTGAATGAAAAATTAATTTGCAAAAGGCGGAAGATGGCGTGTACCAACAGGAATTTATTGTTTTCAAAGCTGTTGCGGAAACCAAGAATATAACTATGGCCGCAAAGCAGCTGCACATCAGCCAACCGGCGGTTAGTCTGCAAATACAAAACATTGAAAATTACTATGGAGCCAAGTTTTTTAATCGCAGTAATAAAGGAGTTACTTTAACTAAGGCGGGACACATTTTCTACGATTATGTATGTAAAATGCTGGATATGTTAACCAGAGTCCAGGAAGAGATTAATGAACTGGCTGAGGATCACGGTGGCGAGGTGGAAATAGGGGCGACTTTGACCATAGGTGAATATGTTCTTCCTAATATTTTAGCCTGTTTGTATATGATAAGACCGGATATCGATTTTAAGGTTACTATAGCCAATACAGAGACTATTGCCAGGGACATACTGGAAAGAAAGTATCGTATCGCCCTGGTAGAAGGCCCCATACCTGAAAACAAGGATTTGGTAGTTGAGAATTTTTGGCATGATGAGTTAGTGGTAGTAGTACCCTATCATCACCCATGGGCTCAAAAAGGCAGTATAACTTTAAATGAGCTTACCAAAGCGAAATTGATCCTCAGAGAAGTGGGGTCGGGCACTCGCAAGGTAATCGAACTCTTTTTTGCAGAAAAAGGGTTCAAGTTATCAGATTTCAATATCACTATGGAATTGGGCAGTACCCAGTCCATTAAGAATGTGGTAGCTGCCGGTTTAGGTGTAACTATCATCTCTGCCCTAACGGTTCGCAAGGAAAATGAAGAAAAGATCCTCAAGGCGATTAAGATTAAGGATTGTTACATGGGACGTCCTTTGAACATTCTAACCAATGCTAATAACGCTAAAACCAAGGAAGAACACTTCCTGATTGATTTCCTTCATAATAAGGATATGCTGGAAAAGGCTCTGCATATGGACTGTGTGGGCGGGGATTTTGCATCCGAGTTTCTAAGCCGGTAAATACTTGTATGAAATTATAATAAAACATAAATGGCACAGAGGGGAGGTCAAGGGTAAAACCTCCCCCTTTTGCTGGCCACAATGACATTATTTCCATCATATGTCAGCGATTATAGCAACGATAATATTATTCTATTTTACTCAGAGTGAGGTGGATGCTACATTGAAACTGGATATATTCCTCCCATAACAGTAATAATGTTAACGATTCAGCAAGAACTATTTTGTATATATAAGGTGAGATAATGAGAGTAGCCATAGGGGCACCTCATGGGCGCTCAGGTAAAACTACGGTAACACTGGGACTAATTCTTGCGCTGCGCCAAAAAGGTCTGATTGTACAGCCCTTTAAGAAGGGGCCGGATTTTATTGATCCCAGTTGGCTCAGCCTGGTAGCGGGCAGAGAGTGCCGGAATCTGGATCTGTATTTTATGAACCATGAAAACCTGGCACAGCATTTTTATGCCAGCTGCGCTAATGCTGACATAGCTGTAATAGAAGGGGCCATGGGCCTCTATGATGGTCTGGATTTCGAGGGAAGCGACAGTACTGCTGCGGTAGCCCGCGCTGTTAAAGCCCCGGTAATTTTAATAGTTGATGCAACGCGTATGACCAGAAGTGCGGCTGCACTGGTACGGGGATTTCAGAATTTTGAAGAGGGTACTGAAATCGCTGGTGTTATATTAAATAAAGTCGCCCGTTCACGTCACGAAGAAATGCTTAGGAAATCCATTGAGAATTACACGGGGATACAGGTGGTGGGCGCCATTCCCAAACAAAAAAACCTGGTAATCGCAGATCGTCATTTGGGTTTGGTTCCAGCCGGGGAAATGAAAAGAAACTACGAGATAATGGAATATCTGCGGCGAACCGTGGCTGATTCCATTGATCTGGAGGCGGTTTTGCGCATAGCGGGAAGTGCCGGATCTTTGCCAGTAATTGAACATGGAGATCATGAAGATCCAGAATCAATTAAAAAGGTTAGAATTGGAGTCATCCGTGATAAAGTATTTAGCTTTTATTATCCTGAAAACCTGGAGGCCTTGAACCGGGCAGGAGCTGATTTGGTTTATATCGACAGTTTAAGGGATGAAAGCCTGCCTGCTATTGACGGTTTGTATATTGGCGGCGGCTTTCCTGAAATTTTCGGGACTGAGCTGGAACAAAACACTGCTATGCGAACATCGATTCGAAAGGCAGTGGTTACAGGACTGCCGGTTTATGCTGAATGCGGCGGTTTAATGTATTTAGCTAGAAAATTACACTATGAGGGGCGCAGTTTTGACATGTGCGGTGTCCTGCCCTGTGATACGCAAATGTCAGTTAAACCCAAAGGCCATGGTTATTCAGCCATGAGCACCATTGCTCCTAATTATCTTTTTTCAGTAGGTACGGTAGTACGGGGTCATGAATTCCATCATTCCCAGATCATAAACTACAGTCCTTCAGAACTTCAGCACATCTATCAGGTGCAGAGGGGCTTTGGCCTCAACGGGAAAATAGATGGCATTATTCATAGAAATGTAATTGCGTCCTATAGTCATATTTATGCTGGGGCTCATCCGGAATGGGCCGTTAACTTTGTGGCCAAGGCGCGCGGCCTGGCATGGGGTTGTACAGGTGAAACCAGCCTTGGCAGCGGGGTGTGACGGTTTATATAAAGGCGTGCTGACTAGCTAGAACTATTGAGGAGATAGGAGGCAAGATTATGCGTATTCATCATGTGGGAATTTGTGTGCCGGATGTTGAGAAGGCTCTCGACTTCTACACCAGAGTACTGGGATTTGAACAGGAGGAAACCATTAATCTGGGCGGGGTCAATTACTACTTCGTGGGTGATGGAACCATTAAGATAGAGATCGAGCCATCCCGCACCCCAGGGAAAAACCCCTATGATAATGGTATCGGGCATATTGCTCTGGCCGTCGAGGATTTGGAGGCATTGGCCGACAGGTTGCAGCAGGAACAGGTAACCTTCTTGGTACCCCCCTCCCAATTCAGGCCTGACCGTAAGATCGCTTTCATTGAAGATCCCCAGGGGATTCGCCTTCAGTTAATTCAGTTTTTGGAGTAACCCCTCCATAGGATCAGACGGTATAAGTGCATGAGCTCAGTGGGAGGCGAGGGTTAGTGCAGCAATCTGCAATTTTACTGGAACATGAACAACAGGTAAACAACAGGTTGTTCTATGTTTTTTCCCTGGCATCGATAGCTTTTTTCCCGTTGACAGTTTTATTACTGCATGTACCTGTAACCAAAAGTGCCAGTATTCTACTGGGGGTAGTGGCAGCACTACTAGCCCGTTTGCTTAGCAAAGGAAAATACAAACACCTTCAGAAATATCTTTATATATTGTTTATGTCCGCTTTCATCACCGCAGTATTCATTGTTTTGGATAAAGCCAATCGCGGAGTAGTTCTCCTTCCCTTCATTATCCTAATTGCCGCAGCAATGTATTACAACCTAAGATTGGTAGCCTTTTATGTAGTTACTACTTTGCTTTTTAATGCACTGGGTTTTGTGCTGGTCCAAGATTCCTATCTAATTAATTACCCTGTTTCATTCTGGCTTTTCAGTCCTATGTTGTTTGTTGTAGCCGCCATTATAGCAATGTTTTTAGTGCACAGAGCCAGTCAGCTTATTACCCTAACCGCAGCCAAGCAGGCTGAAGCTGATGAGCTTACCTCTGTATTGGGTGAGACACTGACTAATGTTTCAGCCCATTCGGGTTCAATCCTGAGTATCAGCGAGGACCTGGCGGCTAAAAGTAAAGATATAACCGCCTTCATGGAGAACATATCAAATCAAACAAGTTCCATAGCCAGTGATATGGAAGAACTATCTGCTGCCGCCCAGCAAATCTACTCTTCCAGTGAAGAAGTAGACGCAATGTTAGGTACTATTCAGCAGGAAATAGATAAGGCTGAAGCTGAAGCCGAGCAGATTGACCAGAGGACTGAGGAAATACTGAAACGAGCTGAACAGTCCCGCCAGGCAACTATGCAGCTGTATGAAAACATTCAAAAAGAAGTTACTCAGGCTATTGCCGACAGCAGAGCAGTAGAGGAAATATCGGGGCTAGCTGAGCAAATATCAGAGTTGGCTAATCAAACCAATCTGTTGGCATTAAACGCCGCTATAGAAGCAGCCCGGGCTGGGGAGCACGGCAGAGGATTTGCCGTTGTTGCCCAGGAAGTTGGCGCCCTGGCTGACAAATCAGCGGTTACAGTTCAGCATATACAGGGTATGAACCAGCAGGTTTATCAGGCCATGCATCATCTGATTGATCAGTGCAACAACCTGCTGCAGTTTATCAGTGAAGATGTGACCAGAGATCAGAAGATTCTGGAGGATGTTGGACAAGCTTATAAAAGCGATGGTGAATCCATACATAATTTAACCCAGCTGCTGCACTCCAACTTTCTTGCCTTGGCTGAATCCACCCAGGAAATCGTCAAGGGTATTGAATCAACTGTTATGACCATTGAACATACTACAGCCCAGACCCGTGAAATTGCGGCCGATAGTGAGCAGGCCTCACAGGCGGCTGATATTATCGAGGCTGTAGCCCAGCAGATGCAGGAAAATACTCGTAAGTTGAATGAAATGATGAGCGGCATACAGCTGTCAGCGACACCTTCATAAAATCTCACTCAAATAAAATCTAGTTAAACCACTGAAACGCCCGTGTTGTCACGGGCGTTTTCCGCTGTATCTGCCTGGAATAAACTCTGCATCCCGCAAATATAATCTAAAAAGTAGAAAAATCGGGGAGGTGCAGTCTTGATGCAGCCCAGGAAAAGAACGGTCTGGATATTGTTGTGCTTGTTTATGCTGACTCTGGTCGCAGTGAGTCCAGTACAGGCTGAACAGGTGGAGGTGGAAGCTGAATCCTACGTGCTTATGGATGCGGACTCTGGCAAGGTTTTGTTGGCTAAGAATGAGCATAAACGGCTTCCGCCCGCCAGTATGACCAAGCTGATGACTATGATTCTGGCAGCCCAGGACTTGGAAGAAGGCAAAGTGAGTGTTAAAGACAAGGTAATAACCAGTGAAGAGGCCTGGAAAATGGGAGGGTCACAAATATATTTGGAACCGGGCGAAGAAATGACTTTCGAAGACATGATGATTGCCATTGCGGTAGGTTCTGCCAATGATGCTAGCGTAGCGGTAGCCGAACATTTGGAAGGTACTCATAAGAATTTCGTGGACCGTATGAATAAGCAGGCTAAAATGCTAGGACTAAAAAACACCCATTTCGTAAATTCCTATGGCCTGCCCGCGGAAAACCATTATACCAGTGCCTATGATATGGCAGTTATGGCTCGTTATGCCTTACAATATACCAAAATACTGGAATACTGTTCTATTAAAGAGTACAACTTACGCCAGGGCGAATTTAAGCTTTTTAATACCAATAAACTATTGTGGTGGTATGAAGGCACCGATGGATTTAAGACCGGTTGGACTAATGAAGCCAAATACTGTTTAACAGCTACCGCCAAAAGAGATGGGTTACGATTAATTGGGGCAGTGATGGCTTCTCCCAAGCAGCATGGCAACCATCGTGACATGATGAAACTGTTCAATTATGGTTTTGCCAAGTATGCTTATAAAAGCTTTTTCAGCCGGGGAAGTGTTTGCGGCGTTGTTCAGGTTGGCAAAGGAATAGGGGATAGTGTAGAAGTTATAGCGGAAGATGATGTAGGTGCTATTGTGGAAAAAGGCCAGGAAAAGAAAATTACTACTGAAAAACGACTTCAAAACTACGTCAATGCGCCGGTAGAGAAAGGCCAGAAACTGGGGGAAATGAGGGTCTATGATGATGGCAACCTGGTAAAAGAGGTAAATCTAGTTGCTGCTTCCGATGTTCCTAAAGGGGGTTTTCTAAAGGAAATATTGAAGATGCTTGCCGAAACCTATCTATTGTAGATGGAATTTTGTGGAAGGTAAATATCTCCGCCTTGTAGAAAGCTTAGCACACATTTAGAGTAACCATAATAACTGTTTTTAGGAGGAGATATGCAGGTGAAAGCAGATTTCAAACAGGTGCGTAATACTCTGGTAGTACGTATCTCCGGGGAGTTGGATATGCTGGTCACCGATCAACTGCGTCAGGAAATAGATTATAGACTGGACAGCAACAGCATTAATACTCTCGTCTTAAATCTTGAAAAGGTATCATTTATTGACAGTTCGGGGCTGGGTTTGATTATCGGCCGATATAAAAAGGTAAGTGCTCAGCAGGGGAGAATTTATATCGTAGGAGCTAGCCCGTCGGTGGAAAAGATACTTCTCTTTTCGGGAATAAACAAGCTGGTACCTTTGTATAGGAGCGAAAAAGATGTAGTCAGTAATTAAGGGGAGGTGGTCCAGCCCTGGGCTGGAATTGCGCATGAATGTTAAGAATTATGTTCGCTTAGAGTTCAGCAGTCTGCCGGAAAACGTGTCCTTTGCCCGGTCATGTGTGGGTGCCTTTGCTTCTCAATTGGATTGTACCTTGGAGGATATTGAAGAAATAAAACTAGTAGTATCTGAAGCAGTCTCTAACAGTATTATTCATGGTTATAATAATGATCCCAGCCAAACCATTGAAGTGGTAGTCAGTATATTGGAAAACAACAGCTTGGAGATCATTATTAAAGATTATGGCCGAGGCATTGAAAACATTGACCAAGCCATGGAACCCACTTATTCCAGTGATCCATCCCGTATGGGGCTGGGATTTACCTTTATGCGCTCTTTCATGGACGAAATGGACGTAGTCAGTGAGCCAGGCAAAGGGACAAGCGTTCGGCTATTGCGTTGTTTCCCTTCTCAGGACCATCGGGCCATGGCGTAAGGGGGGAGGTCTATGTCCTCTACCCACTCCTATCAAGACAATGACGAGCTTCTTTTAAGAGCCCAACAGGGAGATGAGGAAGCTCGGGAGCAAATATACCAGGCTAATGTAGGTCTGATCTACATGGTATTGGAAAGGTTCCGGGGTACTTCCTATGAACAAGAGGATTTGTTCCAAGTAGGATCTATCGGGCTTCTTAAAGCTATTGATAAATTCGATTTTTCTTTTAAGGTACGCTTCTCTACTTATGCTGTGCCTATGATAATCGGCGAGATTAAGAAATTTCTCCGGGACGATGGTATGGTAAAAGTTCAGCGTGGATACAAGGAATTGTACAGCAAAATTCGTTGGGCTCAGGACAAATTGCGGGGGGATTTGGGCCGGGAACCTAATGTTAATGAAATAGCGGCTTGCCTGGAAATAGACAAGGAAGAAATTGTGTTGGCTATGGAAGCCTGCCAGTCTCCGGCATATATTGATGATGTGATTCCCGGAGAAGAAAAAAACCAAGGATCCTTATTGGATCGCCTGGCATCCGAGGAGAATACGGTTAGAATTTTGGAACAGATGGCTTTGCGTGAGGCCTTAGGAAAGTTGGACGATAGGGAAAGGGAGGTCATTCTGCGGCGCTTTTTCAAAGATGAAACCCAATCTGTAATAGCGCAGGATCTGGGAGTTTCCCAGGTACAGATATCACGCATAGAAAAAGGAGCTTTGCAGAAGCTGAAAAGCCTGCTGGGAGAGCAGACTATAATTGAATAAAAGATTTATAAGAGTGTCGGGGTATTGCAGTTATCATAACTGAGCCCCGACATTTTTGCGCCTGGCGTCCGGAGGGATACAGCTGAAGATGCCTTCATCCCAAAGAGTTTCATTTATCCTGTCTGCTTCTAAATAATGCTCATATATATCCCCTTTTTGTATAAAGCTAACATTAGCAGAGAAGAAAAACCATGGAAAGGATGAAGCCTAATGGGAAGACTTGATGGAAAAATTGCCGTAATTACAGGCGCTGGAGCAGGCATGGGTAAGTCTACGGCTCTGCTCTTTGCCAAAGAAGGTGCCAAAATAGTTGTCGTTGATTATGTTAAGAAGACTGCTGAAGACACCGCGGCTCAAATCAATAGCTCTGGTGGCCAAGCAGTAGCTGTAATAGGTGATGTTTCCCAATGGAAAGATATCGATACCGCAGTTGTAAAAGCCGTGGATAGTTTTGGCCGGTTGGATATTATGGTCAACAACGCAGGTGTATTTGACAATTTCATCAGCGCTCTGGATACAGATGATGCTCTGTGGAATCGAGTCATTGACATCAATTTGAAAGGGGTTTTCTACGGCTGCAAAAGAGCCATCCAGCAATTTTTGCAGCAAGGTGGAGGAGGGGCTATCATCAATACTGCTTCTATTGCCGGAACTGGCGGAATGGCCGGCGGTACAGCCTATACGGCATCCAAGCACGGAGTTGTGGGTCTGACCAGGCAAATAGCCAATGAAGTTAGCAAGGAGAATATCCGGGTAAATGCCATTTGTCCGGGAGCTATTATTACTGATATGACTAGAAACCTAGTTGCTGATCTGGAAGCTACTCAGACTATTGAAGGCAATGTTCCCCTGGGCAAATGGGGTATCGGAGATGACATTGCCTATGGAATGTTGTACCTGGCTTCCGATGAGGCTGGTTATGTTACCGGCACTACCCTTACCATTGACGGGGGCTGGCGAGCCAAGTAAAAAGATCATTATGCTCCTAAAATGTTGTGCATAAACTGATAATCTTCTATCCAAGCTAGGAATAGCTAATTGGAAAAGGAGGTTAACAAATTGCAGGTAAAGGTTGCTGAAATTGTGGCTGAATCTCAGCGAGGCTGGCAGGATGCTGTTGAAAATGCGGTCACAGAGGCCTCGCGCAAGTATCCTAATCTTACTGGTGTGGAAGTGTACAACTGGACAGCAAATTGTCAGGATAACAAAATAATCGAATACAAAGCTAATATTAAGGTCGCCTATGTGGAATAACAACAAGTGAAAAAAGCAGTACTCTGTGATCGGGGTGCTGCTTTTTTCAGAGAATAAAGGTTTTGGCATTGGCCAATAATATTTTGGTAGGGAGGCGACCGGCTTTGAACACGTCTGCAGACCAACTGAAGAAAATAGAAGCCCAGGAGTATGATGATCTGGTAAATCAGACTAAACCTAAACCAACTGTGCTAAAAAACTGTATCTGGGCTTTTGTGATAGGTGGCCTGATTTGTACTCTGGGACAGATAATACTGAATTTCTTTATGGGGCAGGGATTGAGCAAACTGGACGCGGGCTCTGCCACATCTGTGGTCATGATTTTCTTGGCCGCCCTGTTCACCGGGCTGGGATGGTACGATGTGCTGGGCAAACATGCTGGCGCTGGCTCCATAGTGCCCATAACTGGTTTTGCCAATGCCATTGTAGCTTCAGCCATGGAATATAAACGGGAAGGCTTTATTTTTGGGGTAGGAGCTCGCATTTTCAGTGTAGCTGGTCCTACTCTGGTATTTGGCTTTGCCGTTTCGGTAGTTATAGGACTTATAAAAGTAGTTTTCGGTTAAATGGTGATGACCTATGACCAACCAAAAAAAACAAGGCTCGCAGACTATAGTGTTTGAGAATCCTCCGGTTTTGACCTCCTGGGCAACCATAGTAGGCCCTAAGGAAGGAGAAGGGCCCTGGAGGTCTGATTTTGACTGGGTCATGGAGGATTATGAATTTGGGGAAAAATCCTGGGAAAAAGCTGAAACTAAAATGCTGCGGGAAACCATTAAATTAGCGGTCAGTAAAAAAAACTATACCCCTGAGGATATAGAACTGATGGTATCCGGCGATCTCCTCAATCAGATAACTTCCTCCAGTTTTGCTGCCCGGGAACTGCAGATCCCTTTTTTAGGCATGTATGGAGCTTGTTCTACCATGGCGGAATCTCTTCTGACCGCAGCCATGGCTATTGATGGCGGATACTTTGAGCGGGCTGTGGCAGCGGTAAGCAGCCACTATTATACGGCAGAACGACAATTTCGCTTCCCAGCTGAGCAGGGTGTCCAGCGTTCCATGAGCAGTCAGTGGACTGTCACTGGAGCAGGAGCAGTCGTCTTAGAAAAAGGAATTTATGGCGGTCCCCGCTTAACCTGTGCCACCATCGGAAAAATTATTGATATGGGACAAAAGGACGCCAATGACATGGGAAGTGCTATGGCACCAGCTGCAGCAGATACTATAAAAACCCATCTTAATGATACCGATCGCTCTCCGGATTATTATGACTTGATTGTAACCGGTGATCTGGGTAAGGTGGGCTCTGCTCTGGTCAAACAGCTCTTTATAAAGAATGGAGTGGTGCCAGAGCCAAATTACAGCGATTGCGGAGTTCTGATATTCAACGATAATCAGGATACTCATGCGGGAGGAAGTGGCTGCGGTTGTTGCGCAGCTATGTTATGTGGTCCCTTGCTGAAAAAAATGGTACAGGGCAAAATAGCGCGGCTTTTGTTGGTAGCCACCGGTGCTTTGATGAGCCCTACCACTTCATTTCAAGGTGAAAGTATACCAGGTATAGCTCACGCGGTTGCTCTGGAAAATCTATAAGCGGGGTTGATGGGTATGAATGAATTACTAATGGCCTTTCTGGTGGGAGGAGTGCTATGCCTGATTGGCCAGTTAATTATGGATCTCACCAAACCGGCCATCACACCGGGACATATTCTGGTAGGTTATATAAGTGTTGGCGCGCTCTTAAGTGGGCTGGGACTGTATCAACCTTTGGTTGATTTGGCTGGGGCAGGCGCTACCATTCCTTTGTCTGGCTTTGGCCATTCTCTGACGCAAGGAACCTTAAAAGCAGTAGAAGAAAGCGGCCTTTTGGGAGCAATTTCCGGCGGGGTGGAGGCAACTTCAGCCGGAATCACTGCCGCCATTATTTTTGGTTACGTAGCCGCGGTACTGTTCAATCCCAAGGGTTGAGCAAGTGGATCACCAGCCAGGGTCAGAGTCATGATGGTAACCGACGGAGACTGGACCGCCCGCCAAGCTGTAAAAACTGCCTCACACTCATTGGGTCTGTACCTACTTAAAGCTGCAGCCGGAAACCCTATGCCTTTGTCCGGACCGTTGGTATTAAAACAGATATTACAAGCTCCCCGTGAACCAGTAGTGGTAATGGTTGATGATAAAGGTCATAAAGGAGTAGGAGCTGGGGAACGAGTTATCGAGTATTTGCTCCATCAGAGCGAGCAGATAGAGGTTTTAGGAGTGATAGCGGTGGCCTCCAACTCGCGAGTGCGCGGTGCCCGGGTAGATTACTCGGTAACCGCTGATCTGCAGGTGGTAAAAAACCATCCGGTATCCAAGGAAGGAGCTTTGGAACCACCCCGTCATCACCGCCTGGAAGGTGAAAGGGTTCAGATGCTGGAGAGCTATACGGGTTTACTAGTAGTGGGATGTGGAGAGTCTGGCAAAATGGACGGCCTGGACAGCGCAAACAACATAGCTGAGGCAACTGGCAAGGGCTTGGAAATAATTCTGGAAGGAAGCGATTCTTTTGCGTGATAAAGGCGAGCATCTATATTTAAGCCGCAATTATACCGATAATCTTGACTTGTTCAAACAAGAACTGGGAGAAGGGGAGAGCTTTGACATTATAGTTCGCGAAATGCGGGTTATGGGCCGAAAAGCAGCCTTTATATGTATTGATGGTTTTGTTAAGGATGACATTATTACTTTAGTAATGAAGACCTTGCTCAACCTGTCTGGTGAAGAATTTGGATCTGCCACCCTGAAGACTGTTTTGGAACGTACCATTCCCTATGTAGAGCTCAGTACTGAAGAGCAAATAGATGAACTGATCTATCTCGTAATGGCCGGGGCTATTTTATTAATTGTGGATGGCTGTGACCAAGCCTTTGTAATAGATGCGCGAACCTATCCCTCCCGCAATCCAGAGGAACCAGATATTGAAAGGGTAGTACGGGGCTCTCGGGATGGTTTCACGGAAACCTTAGTCTTTAACACGGCTCTGATCAGAAGAAGAATCAGGGATCCCAAACTGCGGGTTAAACTGGTGAATATCGGCAGAAGGTCCAAAACCGATATATGCCTGCTGTACTTAAAGGACGTAGCTGATCCGGCTTTGGTAGATGAAATAACTAAACGCATAGAAGCAATAGAGATTGATGCCGTTCCTATGGCGGAAAAATCAGTAGAAGAAATGATTACGCCGGGAAACTGGTGGAATCCTTTCCCCCGGGTTCGTTATACGGAACGACCTGATGTGGCAGCGGTGCATCTATTAGAAGGTCATATTCTTATTATGGTGGATACATCTCCCAGTGTTATAATCGCTCCTTCTACTTACTTTCACCATATACACCATGCGGAGGAATACCGGCAGAATCCGGCAGTGGGTGTGTATATTCGCTGGATAAGGTTTCTGGCTATCCTGATTTCCATATTTATTACCCCTTTGTGGTTGCTAGTGGCTTTGGAACCCGATCTTTTACCAGCATCGTTAAAGTTCATTGGACCGGAAAAAACCGGGGAAATCCCTCTATTGCTGCAATTTTTGATAGGGGAAGTGGCCCTTGATTTTATGCGAATGGCCGCTATTCATACTCCTTCTCCTCTAGCAACTGCTTTAGGAGTTATTGCTGCCCTGCTGATAGGTGAGGTAGCTACTAACATTGGACTATTAATACCCGAGGTTATTCTCTATACAGCCGTGGTGGCGGTGGGATCTTTCAGTACGCCCAGCTATGAATTATCTATGGCTAACCGGTTGGTAAGGCTTTTTTTACTGCTGGCAGCAGGATTATTCCAGCTTCCCGGTTTCCTGGCGGCCTTAGCTCTAGTCATAATACTAGTCAGCTTGACCAAATCCTTTGGAATCCCCTATCTGTGGCCGCTGATCCCCTTTAATTGGCCAGCCTTAAAAGCCATCCTGATCCGTTCACCTGTGCCCATTCAAAACCGCCGGCCCAGTATACTGAACACCCGGGACCGGTGGCGGCAGCCGGCTCCAGCCCTGAAAAGAAGGAGGCCTTAAATATGATAAAAGTAGGGATACCGCACAGCCTTTTTTATTTCTACTATTACCCTTTATGGAAAACCTTTTTTGAATCATTAGGAGCTCAGATTATAAAGTCTTATCCCACCACCAGGTTGACGGTTAATCAGGGGGTACAACTAGCCGTTGATGAAGCCTGCTTGCCTATCAAGGTTTATTTTGGCCATGTTAAAGAACTGGCAGAAAAAGGTGTTGACTATTTATTTGTGCCGCGGCTGGTCAGTGTGGAAACCAAGAGCTATATCTGTCCTAAATTTATGGGTTTGCCTGATATGATAAGGGCTGGTATTCCTGACCTGCCGCCCCTCATTGATATGACCATTGATATAAGTAAAACCAATAAATATTTGTACACCGATATTGTACGCGTGGGCAGGCTGTTTGAAGCCAGTAAAAAAAGAATTTGGCAGGCTTATGAGAAGGGAAAACAGGAATTGAGGTTTTGCCAGGCATTGGCTTCCCAAGGATTGTCGCCTCAGGAGGCTATCCAAGTGTGGGAAGGGGAGATGGTAGCTGAGCAGGGAGAAGAGCGTCTGCGGCTGGGAGTGTTGGGGCATGGCTATTCACTGTACGATGACCTATTAAGTATGAATTTGATTGCCCATTTGCGCTCCTTAGGCTGCCAGGTGGTTTTGGCTGAGCATGTAGACCCCCATGATATTGAAGCTAATGCGGCCACTCTACCCAAACGGGTTTTTTGGACTTTGGGAAGAAAGATGGTGGGCAGCGCTCTGCATTTTGACCAGAATGATCGGATTGACGGCATTGTATATCTGGCTTGCTTCGGGTGTGGACCGGATTCGCTGGTGGGGGAAATCATTGAACGCCGGATAGTGAACAAGCCTTTTATTATGCTGACAGTTGATGAACATACCGGAGAAGCTGGGATGCTAACCCGTTTAGAGGCATTTGTAGATATGATCGAGCGTCAAAGGAGGCAAGCTGTTGAAAGTAACCTTTCCCCACATGGGTAACGCCTATATACCTATAAAAGCTTTACTGGCAGGGCTTAAACTGGATGTGGTACCTCCCCTTCCCATAACTAAACGAACCATGGAACTGGGGATAAAATATTCACCGGAATTTGCCTGTTTGCCCTTAAAAATCAGTGTGGGCAGCTTTATTGAAGCTCTGGAACAGGGGGCTGATACGGTGTTAATGGCGGGAGGATGGGGACCGTGCCGGTTTGGTTACTATGCTCAGGTAGAGCGTGATATCTTAAAGGACCTGGGTTATTCATTCCGTATGGTAGTTCTGGAGGCGCCCGATTTCAAAATCTCGGAACTGCTGAACCAAATTAAGGATCTGGCTGAGAGGGTTACTACTATGGAAGCTATCCGGGCAACCCGTTTTGCCTGGTTTAAGCTGAATGCAGTGGAACGTATGGAGATTAGTCTGGAACAAATGCTGCCCCGGGCCTTGCACAAGGATGAAGCTGTCCAAATATATCGACAGGCTCTGCAGGAAATTGATCTGGCTGCTACCCGGGAGGAAGTAAACCGAGCGGCTATTAAGCGCACAGCTGAATTGGAAAAGTTGGAGCAGCATAATCAGCCTCTGCTGCGATTGGGCCTGGTAGGAGAAATATATACCATCCTGGAACCCAGCTGTAATTATGATATTATCGAGCAACTAGGCCGGATGAATGTGGAGGTTTACCGTTCGGTTTACACAAGTGACTGGGTCAATGATCACTTGTTAGGCGGACTGGTGAAGCGCTCTAACCGGCGGGAAATCTTGTCCAGTTCACGGCCTTACTTGAACTACTTTGTAGGTGGACACGGGCGGGAGACAGTTGGCTATGCGGTTAAATTTGCCCGTCAGCATTTTGATGGGATTATTCAGATTGGTCCCTTAACCTGTATGCCGGAAATTGTGGCGCAATCAGTACTGGGTCAGGTGGGAGAAAAGGAAGGCATTCCGGTGATGACCATGTATTTTGATGAGCACGCAGGTGCGGCAGGAATAAAAACCAGGCTGGAAGCTTTTGTAGATATGCTGTATCGAAGGAAAAAAACACAGGAGGAACAGCTCAATGCCAATGTATTTGGGTGTTGACATCGGCTCAGTCAGCAGTAATTTTGTCTTGCTTGATAACCGGGGCAATATGAAAACCAAAGTATATTTGCGTACTCAGGGCAACCCGATACAGGCTATAAAACAAGGTTTTGCGGTTGTTAACAAAACCTTGGAAGAATCAGGACAAAAAATCGCCGGGGTTGGAGCAACCGGCAGCGGCAGGTTGTTGGCAGGTATGCTGCTGGGAGCAGATATTATTAAAAATGAAATCACTGCCCACGGGGTAGCAGCTTCCTGGCTATATCCTGGTGTTCGAACCATCATAGAAATCGGCGGCCAGGATTCTAAAATAATCTTGCTCAAAGATGGGATAGTAAATGATTTTGCTATGAATACCGTCTGTGCGGCCGGAACCGGTTCTTTTTTAGATCAACAGGCAGCTCGCCTGAACATACCCATTGAGGAATTTGGCCGAAGAGCCATTACTTCCCGCCAGCCAGTACGTATAGCAGGACGATGCGGTGTCTTTGCTGAATCCGATATGATTCACAAACAGCAAATGGGTTACCCACTAGAAGACATTCTTATGGGTCTGTGTGAAGCTCTGGCCAGAAATTATCTGAACAATGTAGGCAAAGGCAAAAAGATTATGGAACCGGTGGTTTTTCAAGGAGGAGTGGCTGCCAACCAGGGTTTGCGACGTTCATTTGAGCAGTTGTTAGGCTTGCCAGTACATGTTCCTGAACATCATGAAGTTATGGGAGCAATAGGCGCGGCATTGCTGGCCCGGGAAACCATAGAATACAGCGGGGTTTCCACCCAGTTTAAGGGCCATTCTTTTGTAATGGAGGGTGAGTTCACCACTCGCAGCCAGGAATGCCGGGGATGTCCCAACCTATGTGAGGTAGTCTGCATACGCCGTGATGGGAAACCACTGGCTTACTGGGGAGATCGCTGCAAGAAGTGGGAAGCATCCTTAACTAACAAACTAGGCAGTCTTAAAGTGGTCTGAACAGGAGCCCTTAAACTGAGATATTATCCTCCTCTGGTTGAAGTAAACGCAAAATAGCTGATTTTATAGACTGTTGAGCCTGCATATCTAGCTGCTGGGAAACACTAAGCTCCTCCAAAATGGAGGCCGGACGGGACGACAAGACCAAAATACGATCCGCCAGCAAAAGAGCTTCCTCAATGTCATGGGTTACAAACAGGATTGACCATTGGTAACGAGCCTGCAACTCTTTGAGCCACAAGTGCATGCGTCTTCTGGTTATAGCATCCAAAGCGGCAAATGGCTCATCCAGCAGGAGAATATCACTGGCGAATAAATAAGTTCTTAAAAGGGCTGCCCGCTGGCGCATACCACCGGAGAGCTGCCGGGGATAGTAACCGGAAAAATCACTGAGCCCAAACTCTTCCAGATGCTGCCTGGCTATATGCCGGGCCTGCTTTTTAGGGGTACCTTTTAAGATCAGAGGGATGGCCACATTGTCCAAAATAGCACGGGAAGGCAGGAGCAGGTCCTTTTGCTGCATATAACTCACCCGCCCGGTCTTTCCCGTCCAATCCTGACCATCAATCAGAATTTGACCCTTATCAGGCGATATCAAACCGGCTACGATGTTCAGCAAGGTGCTTTTGCCGCACCCGCTAGGTCCCATTATCACCACTGATTCGTGCTGGTTTACCGACAAAGAAATATTGTCCAGGGTGTGTACGCGCCCTAGGGTTTTGCTGACTCTGTGAATTTGCAGGTACCCCATTTACATTTACTCCTGTTCCGGTAAAAACTGATTGGTAAAAGCCTTTTCCACATCTATGTTCTGTTCAATAAGTTGATGGGCAAACATGAAGTCAGCATATGCTTTCCATACACTGGATTTCATTTCCCCCCAGCGGGGAGCATCAGCTTGGTACTCTCCTGCCAGGTATACTTGACTGGCGGTGACCAACTCAGGGTCTAATTCCGGCACAGTATTGAGGAGGATCTCCGCAGCTTCTTCAGGATTGTCTATGGCATACTGGTAACCGCGGGCAGTGGCTTGCATGAATTTTTCTATTAACTGCGGGTTTTCCTTTATTTTGTCTTCACTGGCTATAATAACAGGGGTATAAAAGTCCAAAGCCGGGTGTTTATCCCGCATCTTTATAAAGTTCAGATCCACATTTCTAAGCTGGGCTTCAATGCCAGTCCATCCCCAGTAAATCATGGCAAAATCCACATCCCGTTCAATGCTGGTAAAGAAATCGCTGCTGCCAATGTTGAGGATGTTTACTTGGGAAAAATCAGCTTCCTCCTGGTCCATAACGGCTTTGATTGTAGCCTCTTCAGCGGGGGAACCCCAGCCTCCGTAAGTTTTGCCTTCAAAATCCCGGGGGGTTTTAATGTCTTTGCTGACCGGAGAAGCAAACCCCGAAGTATTATGCTGTATTACCGCAGCAATAGCAACTACGGGTAGGTTTTGCGAACGAGCCACAGTTACTTCTTCCTGGTAGCTGATACCGAAATCGCCCTGGCCAGCGGCTATCAGCTGAGAGGCTCCTCCTTCACTGGGCTGAATAATTTCCACCGCCAGCCCTTCTTTTTCATAGTATCCCAGGTCCCGGGCTACGTATAAGCCGGTGTGATTAGTGTTGGGAAACCAATCCAAAACCACGGTTACTTTGGTTAAGTCCGGCGTTTCGCTTTGCTCTTGACTATGACATCCGCTCAGGCCAAAAGCCACCAGCATAGATATCACAACCAGTACCACCATTTTACGCATTTGATAAACCTCCCTGATATTAGTTCCATTCTTCTTCCGGCAGGTTTTCCCGATTCCAGGGTACCAGCCAGTATTCCAGACCATCCGTGCACTTAACTAAAAGATAGCTGATCAGGCAGATTACCAAGACAGCTGCCAAAACCTCATCGATAGCAAAGGCTTTTTGCTTGATGGTCATAAAATACCCCAATCCTCGCTGAGCTCCCACCCACTCACTGATTACAGCTGCCATCAAACTGTAGGTGGCGGAGATGCGTATCCCGGTAAAAAACGAAGGCAGCGCAGCAGGAATTTTCACCATGAAAAAGGTAGCCAGAGGGGAAGCTCCCATGGAGTGAAACAGGCTGAGCTGATCAGGATCAACATCGTCCAGACCATTGAGCAGATTAATGACAATGGGGAAGAAACACACCAGAACCACGATGACTATTTTCGGAGCTATACCCCAACCCAGCCAGAGGGGCAGCAGAATGGCCAGAATCACCAAAGGAATGGTCTGAGACAGAATCAAGAGGGGATAAATCATGCCATACAGCCAATCCAGATTATGCAAAAGCATGGCTATCAAGAAGGCTATGGCGATAGCCAGCAGCAATCCGCCTAAAGCTTCCCCCAGGGTTACTCCGGTGTGATACAGGAGCAGACTCCTTATATGATATCCGGCAGATAAAACCTGGCTGGGGGCCGGCAAAATAAAGTCGGGAACCTGAAAAATGCGTACAGACGCTTCCCAGATCAATAGTAAGCCGGTTATCGACAAGTAGGGTGCTAGTTGTTCAGCGGTAGGGGTGGGTTTTTTCATCCATAGTCACTCCGTCCGGTTTATAATCAATCTTAATAACTGATATTACGCGGCTGGCACCGCCCTGAACGCACACCTGCTGGGCCTTTTTCACCATATCCAGCAGAGTGTCCAGCTCACCTTCAATGGTAGTTTCCATGGGGCCTACTATGTATTTCAGACCGGATGTCTGAATCATTTGGATGACTTGATCTACCAGAGGATAGATCTTTTCTTCTTTCACCACTGGCAGGATTTGCAGGCTTAAATTGGCAACCGGCACAACTCATCCCTCCCGTAAAAAAATAACTGCTTACACCATGAAATGGATAAGCAGTCGCAGTCATCGTAATTTGGTTCCTACGCTGGCATTACCCAGATCAGGTTCCAGGGTCAGGACAATACAGTCCACTCTCAGCCGGATTCTTCCAGCTCCCCTTTTTTTAGTTAACAGTATTATATGTAACAGTATTATATGCACATGGCTGCTAACTGGTCAAATCAAATTTGGCAATCATGTCCATAGGAAAAATAAATCATACTTGTTGAAACCCAGCAGTTTATGCTACACTAAACCACAAGCTTTGATGAGCTTAGCTGAGATCAGAATGAGAGGAGAACGATGAGATGAGTAGAGAAGAACTCACCAAAATCATGCTGCCTGAGGACAAAATGCCCAAATTCTGGTATAATATTCAGGCAGATATGCCCAACCTTCCGGCACCCGGACTGCATCCCCAAACCAAACAACCATTAACCCCGGCTGATTTAGAGCCTATTTTTGCCCGGGAATTGATTGCCCAGGAAGTTTCCACCGAAAGATTCATTGAAATTCCTGAGGAAGTGCACCGGCTTTACAAACAATACCGGCCTTCGCCCTTGTTCCGAGCCCGACAGCTGGAAAAAGCCCTGGATACACCCTGTCGTATTTACTACAAATATGAAGGGGTCAGCCCGGTAGGAAGCCATAAGCTGAACTCCGCTTTGCCCCAGGCTTATTTTAACAAAGTACAAGGGATTAAGCGCCTCACCACTGAAACCGGCGCTGGACAATGGGGAACCGCTTTGTCATTGGCATGCAAGCATTTTGGCCTTGAGGCCATGGTATATATGGTGAAAATAAGTTTTACGCAAAAACCATATCGCCGCTCCATTATGGAGTTGTACGGCGGAACTTGTGTGGCCAGTCCCAGTAACTTAACGGAAAGCGGGCGCCGGGAACTAGAAAGGGATCCTAACACCCCAGGAACCTTGGCTATGGCCATCAGTGAAGCAGTTGAAGATGCAGCCCAGCGCGATGACACCAATTATTCACTAGGGAGCGTCTTAAATCACGTTTGCATTCACCAGTCCATTATAGGTCAGGAAGCTCGTCTCCAGTTAGAAATGGTTGATGACTATCCTGATATCGTTATCGGCTGTTGTGGAGGCGGCAGTAATTTTGCCGGGATAGCTTTTCCATTTATACCCGACAAATTAGCGGGTAATAATATACGTTTGGTGGCAGTTGAACCTGCTGCCTGTCCGACTTTGACCAAAGGTGTATTCGCTTATGATTATGGTGATGCTGCCGGGTTAGTGCCTATTCTGAAAATGTACACCCTAGGGCACAACTTTACTCCTTCTGGTATCCATGCCGGCGGACTCCGCTACCATGGGGAATCCCCGTTAGTCAGTCAGCTTTACCATGATGGCCTGTTGGAAGCCGTAGCTGTTAAACAAAGCGCTACCTTTGCAGCAGCTATGCTGTTTGCCCAGACAGAAAGCATTGTACCTGCTCCTGAATCGGCTCATGCTATTCGGGCGGCGGTAGACGAAGCCCTAAAGGCTAAAGAGGAAGGGGTCTCCCGTACCATATTGTTCAACTTAAGCGGCCACGGTCACCTGGATCTATTCTCCTATGACCGCTACCTAACAGGAGAAATCGAAGATATAGAGTTCTCCGATGAAGATTTACAGGAAAGCCTGCAGTGCTTACCTCAGGTATAGAGTAAAGAATACGGCCCTGGCTCTCCAGCCAGGGTTTTTTTATGGGTATTTGCATTCGCCAGCATCTTCCATGTATGATGATATCAGCAATTATCACCCGTAAAACAGGTCACAATCAATTGAAAACATTGCCGATCGGCTTAAGCAGGAGTATCAGACAGGCGAGTGACGGACGACGAGCCGTTGTAACACACGGCGAAACTGAGGGCTGTGAAGGGTCGCTCGAAACAGAGTTTTACGCAGCGAGGAATGAGGGCATGGATGCCGAATTCCAAGCGGTCCGCTGCGCACCGAAGCAAGCCAATGTGTTGCAGGCGAGGAGTCTTGGAGCGAGCTGGCTAATACTCCTGCAAAGCCGTGTTAGCGCCGACATAGAGATTGCCACTGGCAGGAGGGATTGGTCTGGAACGCTTAAAAGCTATCGCCCAGTTGGTGAAACCGGGACAGCCTGTAGCTGATATCGGGGCCGACCATGCTCTCCTGGCCATCTATCTAATCAATAAGAAAATTGCTCCTCGTGTGATAGCTATCGAACTGGGGGAAGGACCGTACCAGCGTTTGCGTAAGGCGGTGGAAAGCAGTCCTTATGCCGATAGTATTTTGGTGCGAAAAGGAGATGGCTTGCAGCCTTTAGAGCCCGGTGAAGCCTACAGTGTAGTAATGGCCGGTATGGGCGGAGATACTATGGTTCAGGTTCTCGGCAATGATTGGGACAAAGCCAGCAGTTTTGCTCGCTTTGTTTTACAGCCTATGAGTCGTCCCGCTGCATTACGCTTAGCATTGGCCCAGCAGGGATGGCAACTGGTAAACGAGACACTGGTCCGGCAAAACCGGTACTTTTATAGCATTATAGTGGCAGTACCAGGAACTCACCCCTATAACCTGTCTCCTTTGGAACTGGATGCCGGGCCTATCCTGCTGCGGCAAACCGGTGCAGTTGCCCAGGCTTATCGAGAGCACTTACGGGGAAAATATCAACGGATGCATAGCAGTCTGTTGCGGAGCAAAACCAGCCACGCCCGTCTATTATTGAAGGAAGTTGAAGATAAGTTAAAAGAACTGGAGGTGTATTGGCCATGAAAGTCCGGGTGAAAGACATTATTTCTTTATTGGAAAAGCATTACCCTTTGAATCTGGCTGAAGAATGGGACAATGTGGGGTTGCAGGTAGGTTCAATGGGCCGCGAAGTGGCTAAAGTAGCAGTGGCTCTGGAACTGGAGCATCAGGTATTGGACAAAGCCTGGCAAGAAAATGTGGATTTGATAATTACCCACCACCCCTTGATTTTTAAGGCCATTAAAAGCATCCAATTAGACACACCGGTGGGGAGCATGATTCGCAAACTGATAATGGCTGATATCAGCCTTTATGTGGCCCATACTAATTTGGATAGCGCTTCTAAAGGCGTAAATCAAATGCTGGCTGAGGCGATTGGTTTGACAGAAATCGAACCATTGCCCTTAAAAAAAGCAGGCCAATATGAAGATTTGTATAAACTGGTAGTTTATGTACCCCAGACCCATATTAATGAAGTGCGTGAAACTATCAGCAGGGCGGGAGCCGGATTCATCGGCAAGTATTCTGACTGTACCTTTTACACATCGGGAATCGGCACCTTTAAACCTGGACCGGATGCCGATCCTTATATTGGACAGTCCGGACAGTTGGAACAAGTGGAGGAGTTCCGGTTAGAAACTATTTGCCCAGAACAGCGGTTAAAACCAGTAGTCGATGCGATGCTGCATTCACACCCCTATGAAGAAGTAGCCTATGATATATACAAGCTGGCAAAACTGGGCGCTCTGCACAGCCCGGGAAGAAGGGGAAGGTTACCCAAAGCCATTACTTTAAAGGAGTTTGCCGAACAGGTTCAGTCCCAACTGGGTATTTTATTCCTCAGAATGGTGGGCAAACCTGATAAATCAGTGCAAAAGGTGGCAGTAATTAGTGGTTCTGGAGCCAGTTATATTCCTGAAATTGCTGGACAAGCAGATGTGCTGGTCACTGGCGACTTAAAGTACCATGAGGCCAGAGATGCTGCGGCTATGGGGTTAGCCGTAATCGATGCCGGCCATCAGGCTACTGAGGAATTGGTGATCCAAGAGGTATGTAGTGTATTAGAACAAGAGAGTTTGCGGGCTGGTTGGCAGGTGGAATATATTCCTGTGTTGATAACCCCAGCCTGGGCAGATTTATGTGCAAAAGATTGTAAAAAGAAGGAATCATAAAGAACCATGTAGAATAAAGAGGAGAAACAGAAGCAGGGGAGTGAAATACTTGCTGCGCATAAAGGTCAGCAACCTAAGACCAGGAGTCCGTTTAGGCAAGGACATCTATAGCTATGATTCTCAACTTCTGTTACCCCAGGG
>CZCB01003098.1_pt1 | contig 26837 bp, 20 predicted proteins | sample 591991 | NCBI WGS metagenome assembly CZCB01 (sample SAMEA3556809, study PRJEB10932) | anaerobic digester metagenome
AGTCTCGTGGGCTCGGAGATGTGTATAAGAGACAGGTCTATCACTACGTCCGCGAGGAGCAGGGCGGCAAAGCCCGCATCCACCTGCGTCTGGAGCCGGGCGGCAGCGGCCTGCTGATGGTCAACGCCGCCCGCATGTACCAGCTTAACCCCACCGCCGCGGTGATGGCCTACCTGGCGCTGGAAAAGCTGCCCGAGCAGCAGGCAGCCGCGGCGCTGGCGCGCTATTTTCAGGTCAGCCGTGACCAGGCCCTGCAGGATTTCCAGGTTATTCAGGCCCAGATCGACGCGCTCACCTCGCCGGACGGGGCCTGCCCGGTCTGCGAGCTGGATCTGGAAATCACCCGTCCCTTCTCCACCCAGCCATCCGCGCCTTACCGCATGGACCTGGCGCTCACCTACCGCTGCAACAACCAGTGCAGCCACTGCTACAACGCCCGCCCGCGACAGTATCCCGAGCTGAGCGTGGAAGAGTGGCATCAGGTCATCGACAGGCTGTGGGAAATTGGAATCCCGCACATCGTCTTCACCGGCGGAGAGCCGACCCTGGTGCGCCACCTGCCCGAGCTGATCGCCCACGCGGAACGCAATGGCCAGATCACCGGCATCAACACCAACGGCCGCCGCCTGAAAGACCCGGAGTTCGTCCAGCGGCTGGTAGATGCCGGCCTGGACCACGTGCAGATCACCCTCGAATCCCACGACCCGGCCATTCACGACGAAATGGTGGCCGCACCCGGCGCCTGGCAGGACACCGTCGCCGGCCTGCGCAATGTGCTGCAGACCCGCCTGTTCGTCATGACCAATACCACGCTGCTGACCAACAACGCCCATCGTCTCGCTGAGACGCTCGACTTCCTGGCGGAGACCGGAGTGCCGACCGTGGGACTGAACGCGCTGATCTACTCCGGCCGGGGCGAGCAGGTGGGCACCGGGCTGCCGGAATCCAGCCTGCCGGCGCTGCTGGAACTGGCCCGCGAGAAGACACAGGCCAGCGGCCAGCGGCTGATCTGGTACACCCCCACCCAGTACTGCCATTTCGATCCGGTACAGATGGAGCTGGGGGTGAAGGGCTGCACCGCCGCACTGTACAATATGTGTGTCGAGCCGGACGGGCAGGTCATCCCCTGCCAGTCCTATTACCAGCCGCTGGGACACCTGCTGCAGGACCCCTGGGATCGCATCTGGAATCACGATCTGGCGCTGGACCTGCGCGAGCGTCGCAGCCTGCCGTCCGAGTGCCGGCAGTGCAGCCTGCTGGCCGAGTGCGGCGGCGGGTGCCCGCTGGCCCGCGCTCATCAAACCGACCTGCGCCCCGTCTAATCTGGTTTTGATCAAGAGGAGACAAGCATGAAGGAACGTTTCCGTCTCTGGTACGAACGGCTTTTCGGCACCGAGCAGCAGACCATTGAACCCGGGGTTTACCAGTACACCTCTCCCCAGGACCAGCCCAATCCTTACCGCCTGCACCTGCGCATTGACAGAGAAGGGCGGGGTACGCTGATCCTCAACGCAAGCACCGTGCTGCACCTCAACCAGACGGCGGCCGAGTACGCCTATCACCTGGTGCGGCAGGACCCGGTCGAGGAAGTCGCCAAGGCGGTCTCCAGCCGCTACAACGTCAGCGAGGAGCAGGCCCGCGGCGATTACACCACCCTGATGGAGCAGATCCAGACGCTGATCGAAACCCCGGACCTGGAGCCGGTCACCTTCCTGGGCTTCGACCGCTCCGAGCCGTACACCGATATCCTCCAGGCGCCTTACCGCATCGACTGCGCCCTGACTTACAAGACCAGCGGCGAAAACCAGGCCGCCGCTCCAGTCGATCGGGTCAGGCGGGAGATGACTACCGGGGAATGGAAGTCCATCCTGAAGAAGGTCTGGGACGCAGGCGTCCCGCAGGTCATCTTCACCGGCGGCGAGCCCACGCTGCGCCCCGACCTGCCCGAACTGATCCGCTACGCGGAAGAACTGGGCCAGGTGACCGGTCTGCTCTCCAACGGCGACCGCCTGACCGACCCGCAGTACATGCACGACGTGCTCTACAGCGGGCTGGACCATATCATGCTGACCCTGGATCCCGACAACGAAATCAGCTGGGAAGCGCTGAAGGACCTGCTCGCCGAGGACATATTCGTCACCGTGCACCTGACCCTCACCCCGCGGCTGGTCAAGGACTTCTCCTTCCAGATGGACCGGCTCAAAACCCTCGGCGTGACCCATGTCTCGCTCTCAGCCAGCAGCGCCGAGTTGAAACCTGCCCTGCTGGCCGCCCGGGAGCAGGTCGCCGCGCATGACCTGAACCTAGTCTGGGACCTGCCGGTGCCCTATTCAGACATGAACCCGGTCAGCGTTGAGCTGGAGTCGACTGAGGAAGCGCCGGTGGGCGCCGGGAAGGCCTGGCTGTATGTGGAGCCTGACGGTGACGTGCTGCCCGGGCAGGGCATCAACCGGCCGCTGGGCAACCTGCTGGAAGAGGACTGGGACGCGATCTGGAGCCGGGCCCATTCGGGATGAACCCTGCGGATCTGGCCGCCTGGCACCGGCGCTACCTCCAGCAGGCCCGCTGGACCGCGGAGATCCGGCGCCATACCTACCGGCAGGTGGATCTGGCCCGGGCTGGTCGCGTGCTGGAAATAGGCTGCGGAACCGGAGCGATCCTCTCCGAGCTTCCCGGCTATACGCAGGGGGAGGTGTTCGGCATCGACCTGCTGCACCCGGCGGTTCGCTTCGCCCGGGATCAGCAGCCCGCCGCACGTCTGGCCGCAGCGGACACGCACCGGCTCCCCTTTCCCGACGGGGCCTTTGACGCCGTCCTGTGCCATTTCCTGCTGCTCTGGGTGACCTCCATCCCGGATGTGCTCGCCGAAGCCCGGCGGGTAACCCGTTCTGGCGGCGTGGTGCTGGCGCTGGCCGAACCCGATTACGCCGCGCGCATCGACTACCCGGAGCCGCTTGAAATCCTCGGCCGCCTGCAGCGGGAAGCGCTGGAGGGGCAGGGTGCGGACACCCGGGCAGGCCGCAGGCTGCGGGAGGCCTTTCACCGGGCCGGGCTGGTGGATGTGCAGGCCGGCCTGGTCGGGGGCTACTGGTCCAGCCCGCCGGCCCGCGAGGACTTCGAGCTTGAATGGGAAGTGCTGCGCCGCGACGTGGGCAGCGCCCTCCCGGTGGACCGGCTGGCCGCGCTGCAGGAAGCCGACTGGCAGGCCTGGCAGACCGGCAGCCGGGTGCTGTTCGTGCCCACCTTCTACGCCTGGGGCACCGTCCCCTGAGCCGCCATGGCTTGCGGCAGCCCGGGTTTGGGGGTATAATCATAAACGTTCGGGGCGTGGCGCAGCCCGGCTAGCGCGCTTGCATGGGGTGCAAGAGGTCGAAGGTTCAAATCCTTTCGCCCCGACTATAGCCTGCTTACATCGTTGTTTTGGTTGGTATGTGTGACTGTTGTTACCCATTGAAACGACTCTTGGGACACTAGACAACGCAACAAGGGGAGATAGATGCACACTTTACTCGTTCCCTCATGCTTCAATGGTTCACAATGAGCTTAGGCGTGTTTCGGAGGGAAAATGAATGATAAATTGTTGTTATGGAAACAGGGCGAAGTCCTCAAGCGAGTTGAAGGGATTGAGCCCAGGTTAGCCAGTTGGAATCAAGCTGACCATCCCGACCAGGTCAAGTTGCGTTCATACTTAGAACACTTGATAACACAAATTAACCCTCTGCCTTCAGATATTCCCCTTTTTGTTGAGTTATGCGTCGATGTGAAGGATACAGCTCGCTTGCTCGTCAACCGAGACCTGGAGAACTATCTGACCCCACTCTTTGGAAAGCAATGGCTTGATGCCCGCCGATTCCCTCTGGTAAAGGCAAGTAAGCGAGTCGGAGGCGGCACGGTGCTCACGATTGGAATTGCAGAAATCGACTGCGATTTTGACCATTTCTCCAACTGGCAAAGCTTCTCATATCACGCGACCGGCAGCGCTGAGAAAAGAGAATGGAAAGAAGGTATTCGCAGCGCACTGGCTGCAGTCAACCCTGAACCGTTACCAGACGGGCCGGTCGAAGTTCAGATTGCTCTCGGCGTATCTCCACAGAGAAACTGGGTGAATCTATGGAAAAAGGTCGGTGACACAATGGGGCCATTGTTGGGTGAAGACAATTCTTTCCATCACTTCCACCCTCGCGACGACCGGATTGTCAACTTAGCCTTCCACAAGACAGTGAATAACACAATCGGAAACGATGTCGATATTTCAATGTGGTGGCGCTTGGCAAAATGTGAATAATGAAATTCAAGACAATGCATTTTCCAGCGATATCAAAAAAAAGTGGTTTGTCAAAGATTGACAAACCACTAGAATAAACGGCTAAGAATTTATGGTTACAGTCGCCACCTGTCTGCCGGGCTTGCTCGCTGGTGTGCCATCTGAGCATCAGCATCGGCTAATCGCAAGTATCGTCGAACCATTTCCAGGCTAGAGTGTCCCAATAGCCGCTGCAAGCTAAAAACATCACCTCCGTTGCGCAGGAATTCAATCGCGAACGTATGCCGGAATCGGTGGGGATGAACATTGCTGACATCTGCCCGCTGACCTAGACGCCGGAGAAGAATCCGAATCGAGTTGGTCTTTTGAGGGTAAATGAGGTCGTCCGAATTCAGCTCCATCTCGTTGAGATATCGCCAGACAGCACGTCGCCCTGATTTGCCCAAATAGACTGTGCGAGCCCGGGATTTCGTGCCTGCGCCAATGGGTTTCACCACGACCTCACCTGTTTCGAGATTAATATCCCTGTTTCGCAAGCGGCTGAGTTCACCCACACGCAACCCGGTATCCAATAACACCAGCACAATCGATACATCTCTATGGGCGGTTGCCCTTCTCATCCGAAACGCTCTGCGATTGCCGGGTTGGGCTTCGCGGGTATATTCTGCCGCCTTGAGTAGCGCAACAACATCTTCCTGACTGAACGGAGTGATTTCCTCTGCCATATAGCGGGGCAGTTTCAGATTCGCATCCGGGCGATGCTTCAGCTTGAATTCCTCCGTTGCCCAATTGTAAAAGCTGCGAATTGCCTTCCAGTCATTTTGTAGACCTGAGCCGCTCAACGGCGAAGTATCCCCATTTGACCTGTGGGGCACATAATCTTCTCTTAACCAGGCCATATAACTGGTGATGTCGTTAGGTGTAATCTTAGATACTTCCGGGTCTTTCAGATATTGCTGGACACGTTTGAGTGAGAGCGAGTAGCCCTCAATGGTTGTTCGGCTGTAACCATCGGCAGATAGATGGATACAAAACCCTTGTACGGCTGCTGAGAATTTCATTTGATATACCTCCGTCCCCTTACCTTGGGGAATCTTGGAGGTAACCCCAGTCACACATACATGGCAAATACAGGTATAATTAGGCCAATTCGGGGCGTGGCGCAGCCCGGCTAGCGCGCTTGCATGGGGTGCAAGAGGTCGAAGGTTCAAATCCTTTCGCCCCGACCATATAGAGAAGCTCCAATATTGGAGCTTCTTTCTTTCTTATCAGGGTTGAGAACCATTTCGATCAATCCAACCCTTCTCTCGAAGGTTCTCCCCATTGAGGGGACTCGAAATCCTTTCGCTCGGGCCATAAAATGCAAGCTCCTGTACAAGAGCTTCTTTCGTTTTTAAGGTTCAGAACCCTTTTACCACCCTTGTCAACGGTTCTCCCCGTTGAGGGGATTATGAATCCTTTCACCCCGACCACCTTGGAACCTCCTTTTTGGGGCTTCATTTTCTTAGAAACCACGCCTAACCTTAGTGCCCCCGAGAAGAACAGCTCTCACATGGCCGAGAACTGACCTTTTTATATTGCACCAAAGTCAATCCAATTGATAAATTGAATCCATAAAACCCTTCCATTTATAGAACATATTTGCTATAATAACAGCTGAGATACATCCCCTCCAGCAAACCGGTAACGATTCTCAATACATATCCTTCCTGATAGACATGCAGGGAAAAGTACAGGTGAAAGGTATGGACACACAAACTTCTTATTATGTCCCTGACGTTCAGGGGCCGGTTGGCCTGGACCTTGACCAGGAGAAAATCGATCTGATCAAGCGCACCATCGCGCGCGGAGCGACGGATGACGAGCTGGCTCTGTTCATCGAGCAGTGCCGTCGCACCGGACTGGACCCCTTCGCCCGCCAGATCTACTCTGTGCGAAGGCGGCAGTGGAACAGCCAGTCGCGCTCGTACGAGGAAGCGCAGGTCATTCAGGTCTCGATTGACGGCTTCCGCCTGATCGCCGACCGCACGCACAAGTACGCCGGACAGGTCGGTCCCTGGTGGTGCGGGGCGGACGGGGAATGGAAGGAAGTCTGGCTGAGTGACGAGCCGCCCGCCGCGGCCAAAGTCGGCGTGCTGCGGCACGATTTCCATCAGCCGCTCTTCGCCATCGCGCTTTACAAGAGCTACGTGCAGACCAACGCGCACGGCGAGCCGGTCAGCCGCTGGAAGACTGATCCGGCCGGCATGCTGGCCAAATGCGCCGAGGCGCTTGCGCTGCGCCGCGCCTTCCCGCAGGAGCTCTCTGGCCTGTACACCACCGAGGAGATGGAGCAGGCGGACAACCCGGCTCAGATCCAGGAACGCCCGGCCATCGCTTCTGCCGAACGCGGCAGCGGCCAGCGCCCCTTCTCTCCGGAGGAACTGAAGGCCAACTTCGCCCGCGCGGTGAGCAAGATCGAGCAGATGGGCCTTGAGCTCAAGAACGGCGACGCGGAAATCATCACCAACGCACTCGGCAACCTGCTGGAAGACCCCGAGCAGGTCAGCCGATACCTGGAATTCCTGACAGGCGCCGCCGAGGTCTCTGACCTGAGCGAAGCCGATCTGGTGGCCCTGCTGAGGCTGCTGCGCCCCACCGAGGTGGAAGGCGAGTGGATGCCCGGCCAGGAAGCCCTGGAGGAAGCGGCTGCGGTCATCACCTACCTGGATGAGCAGAGCATCACTGTGGAGACCCAAGAGACGGAAGAAACAGCTGAATAAACCACATCACGGGACTTCATCCCTCCCGATGCCCACCCCGGTCGATCGACCGGGGTGGTTTTTTGGGGTGTTCCGCATATCCCGGATGCTATAATGGACCATACACTTTTCTGGGGGTAAGGAATCCCGCCGATGAAGCGCTTTCTCGCCAGACTAACCGGACTGCTGCTGATCCTGGACGCCCTGCTGGGGTTTGGCCTGAGCGTGGCGGGGCTGGTGGTCATCTGGACCTCCCAGAGCACCGTCCTCACCCGGGTCACCTCAACAATGGACACCATCGAGATGACCGTGGCCGCCACCACCAACATGCTGGACGTGGTCAACACCACCCTGGATCAGGCCGGCGCCAACATCCAGGCCATAGAAGCCTCGTTGATCGACGTCACTGCCGCCCTGAGCACAGCGTCAAACGTGGCGGACACCGTAGGAACCATGATCGGCGAGGATTTCACCCGGGTGATCGCCGAGACCCAGACCTCGTTAGATTCGGTCGAGACCAGCGCGAAACTGATTGACGACACCCTGCGCATCGTCAGCGCGGTGCCCTTCATCGGCGCACGCTACCGCCCGGAGGTTCCCCTGCAGGAGACCATCTCCGCCGTGAACCTCTCGCTGGACGAGCTGCCCGCCTCCTTTGCAGTGGTCCAGTCCGAACTGGAGCAGACCTCGACCAGCGTGGACAACATCCAGCGCGACCTGGATAATCTTTCCATGACCATCGGAGAGATCGAAACCAGCCTTACGGAAGCCAAGGTGGTGCTCGAGCAGTACCGCACCGTGGTTCAGATCCTGGAACAGGAAATCGCCAGTCTGGAAGCCAATCTGCCCCGCTGGCTGGATTATGCATCCTGGAGCCTCACAATTGGCCTGATCTGGCTGCTGTTCGCCCAGATCCCCATTTTCCTTGTAGGGTTGGCCCTGATCACCCGGGGTGAGAACAACATCCGGACCTATTACCTGCCCTCGCAGGGTCCCTGAGCGCGGCATGCTGACTTCTCAGCAGGCTGGTTTCTCTGTATAATGCTTCCACATATGCGCAGCCGACTTTCTCGCCGCGACTTTCTGAAGTTTTCGCTCTTGGGATTGGGGAGCCTGGCCGCTCGCCCGGTGTTTGCCACCCCGGACGACCTGGACGGGATGGACATCGCCCGGGTAGCCATCCGCCAGATTAGCGTGCACTCCCAGCCCAACGAAGAGAGCCGCATCCTTTTCCAACTGTACCGCGACGAGCTGGCCCACATCTACTACGAGGTGGAGTCCGAGCATGGACCGGGCTACAACCCCTACTGGTACCGCGTATGGGGCGGGTACATCCACCGCGCCAGCACGCAGCGGGTCCGGCCGTATCTCAACCCGGTGGCCGGCAGCATCCGCGAGGGAGGGCAGCTGGGTGAAATCACCGTGCCCTACTCGCAGGCGCTGCTCTTCCGAAGCGAGCGCACCGGATGGGAAACGCTCTACCGCCTTTATTACGGCTCGACGCACTGGGTAATGAGCGTGGACGAAGGCCCGGACGGCGGTCCCTGGTACCGGCTGAAGGACGAGCTGCTCGAAATTGAATACCACGTGCCCGCGCAGCACGTGCGGCTCATCCCTGACGAGGAGTTCGCGCCGCTTTCGCCGGACGTGCCCGCCCACCTGAAGCGGATAGAGATCTCCATCGCCCGGCAGGAAGTGGTCGCCTTCGAGCGTGACCAGGAAGTCTTCCGGACACGGATCTCCTCCGGCCTGCCGTACAAGCCCGAGGGGATGATCCCCTGGGATACGCCCAAGGGCAGCTTCAACATCTACTCGAAGATGCCCTCCAAGCACATGGGCGACGGCCGCCTGACCGGCAACCCCGAGGATTACGAGCTCCCCGGCGTGCCCTGGACCTGCTTCTTCGAAGAAACCGGGGTGGCCTTCCACGGGACGTACTGGCACACCGACTTCGGCCGGCCGCGCAGCCACGGCTGCATCAATATGACCAACGAAGACGCCAAGTGGATCTTCCGCTGGACCACACCGGTCTCCGCGCCGACCACGATCGAGCAGACCGGATACGGCACCCAGGTGATTGTCTACTAAGCGCTTTCTTCTGCCAGCCAGTCCGGCCGGGGATTACCCACAAACTCCGAGAACACCCGGTTGCCCAGCAGCACCCCGTGAGGGCTGAGCCGCAGGTGAGCGCCGTCCTCCTGCTGCGACCATTCCAGCAGGCCCGCGTCCATCAGCAAGTCGATCTGCCGGCCAAAGGCCTGCTCCAGCGTCCAGCCATACAGCCGCTCGAACCCGGCAGCCGAAACGCCCTCCCGGGTCAGGCGCAGGCCGACCATCATATGCTCCTGCATGGCCGTCCAGCGGTCCACGGGCAGCACCTCGCGGGCAGCCGGACTGGCCGGGAAGCGCACCGCCCCTCCATTCTTCATCCGCTCAATGTAGGCCTGTATCCCCAGCACATTCGCCGTCCGGAATCCGGCGGCGTACCCGTGCGCGCCGGCGCCGAACCCCAGGTACGGCAGCCCGCGCCAGTACTGCAGGTTGTGGCGCGCCGTCCGCAGCTGACCGCCTTCCTCCCTGGCCCAATTGGAGATTTCGTACTGGCGGAACCCGGCTTCCTCCAGATATCCCTGCGCCCACTCATACTGCTCTGCAGCCAGGTCGTCGTCTGGCAGCCCCACCAGGCCGCGCTCCACCCAGCGCAGGAACGGCGTGCCGTGCTCGATGGACAGCGCATAGAACGAAAGGTGCTGCGGCTGCAGGTCCACCGCCCGGCGGACGCTTTCCTGCCAGCGGGCCAGCGGCTGGCCGGGAACCCCGAAGATCAGGTCCAGGCTCAGGTTGTCAAACCCCGCCTGCCGCGCCCACTTCACCGCCTGGACCACGTCCAGAAAATCGTGTTCGCGTTCCAGCAGCCGCAGATCATCCGGATGAGCCGACTGCACGCCAAAGCTGATGCGGTTATAACCCGCTTCTCGCAGCCGCTCCAGTGAATCGCGGTCCACGGTGCCGGGATTGGCTTCCAGCGTGATCTCTGCCCCGTCAAGCAGGGTGAAATGGTCCTGTATAGCCTTCACAATGGCGCTCAGCAGACCGGCAGACAGCAGCGAGGGCGTCCCGCCGCCCAGGAAAACGGTGCCCGCTTCCAGCCCGCCGGCCGCCTCCCCAATCCTTGCAATTTCCTGACATAATGCATCCACATACGAGCCGATTTTCGCCTCCTGCCCGGCATATGTGTTAAAATCGCAGTAGCTGCAGCGGTGGCGGCAAAACGGAATGTGGACGTACAGACTGGTCGTCATGATCGTCAGGATAACACATTCGCCCACCGATTTCCAGAAGCTTGACAGAAAATCGGATATGGTATAATGACCCGAGCGCCGGGGTAACCCGGTTTTATATTTTCACGCGAAAAAGATATGAGCCCAGAAGATACTTCACAACCTACCAAAGTGTGTCCAACCTGCGGCACGCGCCTGAGTGAAAATGCGTCGCGCTGCCTGGTTTGCGGCCGCTCCTTCGCAGCCGCACCCGCGGGGGTTGGTCCGGGCGCCGCGCAGGCTGCCGTCGTGCAAAGCCCGCGCATGCCCGAAGTAACCCTGTCTCTTCCAGTGGCCATTGGTCTCTTCATCCTCGTGCTGGGTATCGGAGCCGCGGTGGTCTACTTCCTACTGAACGGGAAGACCCCGGCGGCAGCCGTCAGTGATGCGGGAACGCCCACCCCGACGGTCACCTTTACCCCGACTCTCTCGATGACACCGACGGACACGCTCGAGCCGACGGCCACGCCGACGGTCACGCCGCTTCCGCCGATCGAGTACGTCATCCAGTCCAACGACTTCTGCGACACCATCGCCTGGACCTACGGCGTCACTGTACAGAGCATTCTGCAGGCCAACCCGGGCATGCGCTGCGAGCTGCTCAGCCCCGGCACCACCATCCTGATCCCGCAGCCCACGCCGACGCCGCCCCCGGCGCCAACCCCCACGCTCAGCCCGGCTGAGGCCACCATCGCCGCCTGCGAGACCATCACCTACCGCGTGGAACCCGGGGATTCCCTGCAGGCCATCGCCGCCAACTACAACGTCACCATGGAGTCGATTCGCAAGTACAACGGTCTGGTCGACGACACCGTTTTCGCAGGCCGTGACCTGATCATCCCGCTTTGCGAGCGCAAGCCGACTCCGGGACCGACCGCCACGCCGACCAATCCGCCGCCATATAACCCGCCCAATCTGCTGCTGCCTGCGGACGGCGCGGCCTTCACCGCCGCCAACGACAGCGTCACGCTGCAGTGGGCTTCGGTGGGCACCCTGCGCAGCAATGAGTACTACCAGGTGACCATCGAGGACATCACCGAAGGCCAGGGACGCAAGCTGGTCGACTACGTCACCGACACCAAGTACATCGTGCCGGCGTCCTTCCGGCCGACCGACACAATCCCGCATGTGCTGCGCTGGTTCGTTGTGCCAGTCCGCCAGACCTCCAGCACCACCAGCGCCGGCCAGCCGGTCTACGAGCCGGCCGGTGAGGCCAGCGCATGGCGCGTCTTCACCTGGTGGATCGCCGGAAGCCCGGGGCAGCAGTCCAACACCGAAACACAACCCCCGGCCACAGCGGAAACACCATCGCCGTAACCACGAATGAAACCAAAAGGAGCCTGTTTTAACAGGCTCCTTTTCATTTTCCTTTACCCGGTCAGAAATCAGGCGTTGACCGTCTCTTCCGGAGTGGTGTCCTCGTTGGCCTCCAGGAAGCGGGTCGCAGCGATGGCAGCGGCCGCCCCCATCCCGGCGGAGGTGACCACCTGGCGGTAGATCGGGTCGCTCACCTCACCGGCCACGAACACGCCCGGGATGTTGGTGTGCATGCTCATATCCGAGATGATATACCCGCGCTCGTCCAGCGCCAGCTGCCCGCGGAACAGCTCGGTGTTGGGTTTGTGACCGATAAAGATGAATACGCCGTCCGTGGGCACTTCGTACTCTTCCTGCGTCTTGACGTTCTTAATCGTCACCGTCTCGACCGCCTTCTCCCCGTTGATGGAGGTGACCACGCTGTCCCACAGGAATTTGATTTTCTTATTGTCCGTGGCCCGACGCTGCAGGATGGGCCCTGCGCGCAGTGTGTCCCGGCGGTGAATAATGGTCACTTCACTGGCGAAGCGGGTGAGGAAGAGGCCTTCCTCCAGGGCGCTGTCTCCGCCGCCCACGACCACCACCTTCTTATCCTTGAAGAACCAGCCGTCGCAGGTGGCGCAGTAGGACACGCCACGCCCGGTCAGTTCCTTTTCACCGGGCACGTTGAGGTGATTGGGGCTGGCCCCGGTGGCGATGATGAGCGTCTCTGCCAGATACTCCTTACTGTAGGTTTTTACCGAAAACGGCCGCCGGGAAAGGTCGACCTCGGTGGCACTGTCGTACTCCAGGCGCGCGCCGAAGTTTTCTGCCTGCTTTTGAAACAGATCGCCCAGCTCTGAGCCGCCCACGCCGGACGGGAAGCCGGGATAATTTTCAATCGTATGGGTAAGCGAAGCCTGGCCGCCGATCGCCGTCCCGGTGAGCACCACCGGAGCCAGTTCCGCGCGCGCAGCGTACAGCGCTGCGCTGAGGCCGGCCGGCCCGGCTCCCAGAATCAATACCTTTACATGTTCGCTGACCAGATTGCTGGCCGTCCCGGCGGAAAAATTGGATAAGTTCAAATCCATTCGATCGCTCCTGTGTTGATAATTCATTCCTTGCCTTTAATTGGATGCGCCGGCGCTGGAAAGGTTGCACCGCGTTTAGCTATGCGCAGCCTGATCGGTAATCTCCAGCGCCCGGTCGATGACCTCAAAGCCCTCCGCCAGCTGCTCCGGAGTGATGATCAGCGGCGGCAGCAGCAGCATGGTGTGCCAGTGAACCGAGGCAAACACCCCGTGATCAAGGAGGTAGCGGCTGAAAGCGGCCATTTCCGGGCTGGTCCCGTTGTACGGCGCCATCGGTTCGCGTGTCTTCCGGTCTCGAACCAGTTCAATGACGCCAAACAGGCCGATGGAGCGCACCTCCCCCACCGAGGGATGCCGGTCCACCAGTTCGGCCAGCATGTCGGCCATCACGGCGCCGGTCTCCGCCGCCCGTTCGACCAGGCGGTCCTCGCGCATAACCTGAATGGTGGCTATCGCCGCCGCCAGCGAGACCGGATGCCCGTTGTAAGTCAATCCGCCCTCGTACTTTCGTTCACCGAAAGCGTCGGCGATCTCCTGCCGCATCGCCACCGCCCCGAGCGGCGCGTAGCCGGAGGTCAGCCCCTTGGCCATGGTCATAATATCCGGCTTTACATCCCAGTGATCCACCGCGAACCACTTCCCGGTCCGGCCGAACCCGCTCATCACCTCATCGCAGATCATGACAATGCCGTAACGATCGCAGATCTCGCGTACGCCCTGCAGGTAGCCTTTGGGGGGAATGATCACCCCGTTGGTGCCGGTCACGCTCTCCAGCAGCACGGCCGCGATGGTCTCCGGGCCTTCGTACAGGATGATCTCCTCCAGATGGTTGAGATAATCCCGGGTGAACTCCTCCTCGCTGATGTCCGGCTGCAGCCGGTGGAAGGTGGAGCGGTAGCGGTAAGGGTCGAGGAAATGCACCACACCCGGCATCACCGTAGGCTCCCAGGCCACCCGGCGCGGGTCACCGGTGGCGGCAATCGACCCGTAGGTCGCGCCGTGATAGGAGCGGTAGCGGGTGAGGATCTTGTACCTGCCGGTGTACCCGCGGGCAAGCTTGATGGCGTTCTCGTTGGCGTCCGCGCCGCCCAGTGTGTACAGGAAGCGGCTCAGCCCGTCGGGGGTGATCTCATCCAGCAGCCTTCCCAGCGCTGCCCGGGGACGGGTGGCCATGCCCGGCCCGGCGTAAGGCAGCTCGCGCAGCTGCGCCGCCATAGCCTCGATGACCCGTTCGTCACCGTGGCCGATGTTGACGCACATGGTGGTCGAGTTCAGATCCAGGTAGCGCTTGCCGTCCGTATCCCAGAAGTACACGCCCTTCGCCCGGGTAACGGGGATGGGACTGACTTTGTTTTGGGCCGACCAGGTCCAGAAGTTGTGTTTCAGCGACAGGGGCAGGATCTCGGAGTCGTCGATGTGGATCATACGTTCCTCGGAAGGGATGGTGATGTCATTGCGGCGGTGTTCACTCAAATGCTATCATATTTTTCCTGGCCCGTCTGCTATAATGCCGGTACAGGAAAGGCGGCCAGCGATGCAAATCAGCGGGGATACTGAAAAACAGGATGACCTCTGCAGCATGTGCCAGGAAGCGCTGCCCCCGGCTGCTCGCAAAGGCATTGAGCTGTTCAACACCGGGCACTATTTCGAAGCCCATGAAGAACTGGAACTGGCCTGGCGGGCGGAACCGCGCCGGGTGCGCGATCTCTACCAGGGTATCCTTCAGGTGGGGGTCGCCTACTACCATGCGCTGCGCCAGAATTACACCGGCTCGCGGAAGCTGTTCCTGCGCGCCCGGCGCACACTGGAAGGGCTGCCGGACACCTGCCAGGGCGTGGATTTGCGCCGCTTCCGCCAGGACTGGGAATCCGTCGAAACGGAAGTCATCCGCCTGGGTGCGGAGCGCCTGTACCAGCTAAATCCTTACCTGATGAAACCCATCCCCATGATCACCGAGGGAGCATCCAGTGAGCAGTGAACCGATCCTGAAGGGGAAAACCGCCCTGGTCACCGGCGGCGGTCGCGGCATCGGCCGGGCCATCGCGCTGCATCTGGCCGGCATGGGCGCGGACATCGTCCTCACTTACGTGCGCAACCAGGCGCCCGCCGAAGAAGTCGCCGCACAGATCTGCTCCATGGGCCGCCAGGCCAGAGCGCTGCACGCCAACCTGGCCCGCAGCGAGCACATCCAGCGCCTGTTCGACGAACTGGAGGCGGATGGCACCGGCCTGGATATCCTCATCTCCAACGCCGCTTCGGGGTTCAACCGGCCGGCGCTGCAGCAGAAAGAATCCGGCTGGGATTACACCCAGAACGTCAACGTGCGGGCTTTCCTGCTGGCCGCCCAGCGGGCCGTCCCGCTGATGGAGCAGAAGGGCGGCGGAGTGATGGTCGCCATCTCCAGCCCCGGCTCGCAGCGCGTGCTGCCCGATTATGTCAGCGTGGGCGCCAGCAAGGCCGCCCTGGAAGCCCTCACCCGCTACCTGGCCGTCGAACTGGCCCCGAAGAACATCGTAGTCAACGCCGTATCGCCCGGCGTGGTGGAGACAGACGCTCTGAAACACTTCTCCGTGATGGGTAACCCGGAGGTGCTGAAACGGGCCTCCTCCCTGACTCCTGCCGGCCGCCTGGTGCAGCCGGAAGACGTCGCCGGAGTGGTCGGGTTCCTGTGCACCCCGGCGGCGTCCATGATTCGCGGTCAGGTGATCGTAGTCGACGGCGGCTACACGCTGCTCCCGCCGTTATAATCCCGGTATTCTATCTCAGCGCTCAATCAGCACAACCCGTGCAGGTGCGCCGTCCGAACCGAGTAACTTGAGCGGCAGGCAGAACAGCTCATACTCCCCGGCACGGACCTTCGAGAGATCCAGCCCCTCCAGCAGCACCACCCCGGCCTGCAGCAGGGCCAGGTGCGTGGAAGTCGTGTGCGCATACGACGAAACTGACAGGTAATCGATCCCCACCAGCTTCACCCCTCGCGCCACCAGCCATCTGGCAGTGCTCTCATCCAGCCCGACGTAGTCGGTGCGGAAATGGTCCTCCAGCTCCGGCCAGAATGTCGAGTTCCAGGTCTTGAACAGCACCCGCTCTGTCCCGGCGGGCAGGTCAACCTGCTCCAAAACCTCTGCTGTGATCAGACGCACCTCCGCAGGAATCTCCACCAACGCAGCCGGCCCGACCAGCACTTCCAGCGGCAGCCCCTCCACCGTGCCGCCGCCGGCGATGAAGTGCGCCGGAGCGTCAACGTGCGTGCCGGTGTGCACACTCAGGCTGAGCGCGCTCACGTTGGATTCAGCCCCCTCCTCCAGTTTGGAGATCCGCCCCAGGCTCACCGGCCGGTCGCCGGGCCAGACAAACAGACGGTTGGAAATCGGGACGGTGATGTCATGGATGATCACTGCACTCCTCCTGAAATGCGCCAGCCTGAGGTGGCGAAGATATCCGTCAGGAAGGCTTCCCGCTCCTCGGCAGTCATCAGCCGGGGCTGGGCGTAGTCTTCCAGCATCAGGGTGATCAGATCGGTGCTGATGTGCCGTCCGTTGTAGAAGACATGACGGTCGACGAACTCCAGCCGGGTGGTGGGTATTTGCTGGTTCCCCACCGTCAGATACGCCTGGTACACATGCATCTGATCGAAGTACAGGTTGCCCAGCCCGTAGTGGATGAAGCTGTCGTTGAAAAACTCCATCTCCTTGGGAGTGTGCGCCTGGCTGCCCTGCACGACCACCGCGCCGGCGTCGGCAATCTCCCGAAAGATCACCTCCATCTCCGGGTCGGCCAGGTTGCTGTAAATCTCGAAGTACTGGAAGGTGGCGATGGGCAGGTATCCCTCGGCTCTGAGCCGGGCAATTTCATCCTTCATCCACTGGTAATCCTCACAGGGAGCGGCGCCAGGGCTGTCTTCGGTCGCCCAGGCATAAATGGGTCCCGCCGGATTGCAGCCAATGAATGCCAGTTTGTTGCCGTTGTGCTCCACCAGCGCCGGACGGCTGGCCTCATCCAGGTTCAAACCGCCGCCGTAATACAGCATGCCCCGCTCGCGGTACAGCTCGAGCGTTTCCGGGACCACATCCACCCCGTAGACCTTCGCGGAGTCGTTGTTGTGGTTGCCGGTCAGTTCGACAATATCCGCGCCTGAAGCTTCCAGCACTTCAATGTAGCTCGGCCGGCTGCAGAAGTAGAGCGGCCCCGGGCCGGGGTCCGGGAAGGGGCAATCGCTGTAGAAGGAAACCTCATTGCTGATGTGCGTCAGGTCCGCGGACGACAGCAGCGGGCCGATTTTCTCCGCAGGATAGGTCAGCCCTTTGGTCTCCATGCGGTGAGCAGTGGCGCGCACCAGCGCGGTCACGCCGGTCATCATTAGAACAGTCATTTTTTCCGGGTCGCGGTTGGCCGCGGTGAGCGCCAGCTCCACCGGGGGCTGCTGCCCTTCGGCAAACCCGAACCCGAAGGTCAGCGCGTAGTCCTCAGGCTGGAAATCCTGGTCCAGCGGGCTGATCCCGTCCACGCGCAGCACCTTCCAGCGCGGCTCCAGCTTCTCAAACGGCACCAGCGACAGAACGCTGCCCGCTTCCCAGGCCGCGTCCAGCAGTTCGCCCGCCGGCAGTACATCCACCATGCCTTCCGCCGGCTCTCCCCAGGCGGTGCGCAGCACAGCCAGGGCCTGGTCCGTCAGCAGGAAGCGCCATCCGGTCAGGGTTTCATCCTGGCTGCCAGCCCACAGCCCGCGAGCCTGCTCCAGGGTTACTCCGTCCAGCAGCGTGGGGAAGGGCGCTGTCAGCGCGTAGGTCCACAGGCTGAGCGCCTGATCGGCAGGCACCAGGTCAAACCGGTACTCCGCCTCCTCCTGCGCTTCCACCGGCCGGACGGCCTCACCGGCCCGCACCTCGTTTGCAAGCTCCGCGGGAACCGCCGGCGAAATCCATACCCGGTACTCCGGCGGCTCGGTTGGCGTCGGTGTGGGCGGGATAATGGTCGGCGGCTGTGTAGGTGTCAGCGAAGGCTTTATCTCTTCCCTGGATGAACTCACCGGATCTGTAGCCTGAGCCGTGGGGCCTGCCGCGCAGCCGGCCAGCAGCCCCAGGATCATGATGGCGTAGATGATGCTCTTGATGCGCACTGCCTGCCTCCAATAGTAATTATTACCAGCCGTATTCGAAAAAAACCTGATCGAGGAACGCTTCACGCTCCTCCACTGTCATCGGGCGCGGGCGGGCGTAGTCCTCCAGCATGGTGGTCATCAGCTCGGTGCTGATGTGCCTGCCCTGATAGAAGACATGCCGGTCGATAAAGGCCCGCCGGTAGTTGGGTTCCATCTGATCGAAAAACAGGTTGCCCAGCCCGTAATGAATGAAGCTGCCCTGGCTGAAGGCAAACCCCTGCGGGAAATGTGACTGGCTGCCGCTGACGATCACCGCTCCGGCCTCCGCAGCCTGCTGGAAATCCACCCGCTGGGCCGAGCCTGGCGGGTAATCGTCCACCTCGTAATGCTGGAAAGTGACAATGGGCATATACCCCTGCTCCCGCCAGTACTGGATCTGCTCCGCCAGCGCGTCCATATCGCAGCGGGCGGCCCCGGGCTGGTTTTCGGTCGCCCAGACGTTCGGCGGTCCGGCAGCATTGCAGCCCATCAGTACCAGCCGGTTACCGTTGTGCTCGATCTGCAGCGGCAGCGCGGCGGAATTCTGATCCATTCCCCCGCCGTACAGGCGAAAACCGTTCTGCTCGTACAGCGCCAGCGTTTCTTCGAAGGCCTCTGGTCCCCAGTCGAGAATGTGATTGCCGGTCAGCTCGATAAAGTCCACCCCCAGCTGCGCGAACAGGGTCACGAACTCCGGGTCTCCGCAGAAGCGGGCCTCGGTGCGCACCGGCAGGGCCGGCGGGCAGCCCGCGAACAGCGGCGATTCGCTGGAAATGTGCAGCAGGTCCGCTTCGCGCAGCCAGTCACCAATATCCTCTGCAGGGTACAGCGGTCCGAACTCCGCCATTCTGGCGGCGATGTGTCGGGCCAGCGCCGTGGTGCCGGTCAGCACCAGCGTAGTCATCTGGTCCGGATCGCGGTTTCCGGGCGGCAGCGGCGGCAGTTCCACCCCTGCCCGGGCGGGAACGAATGCGAAATGCGCTGTCAGCGGATCCATCGCGGGGTCGAAATGGCAATCCAGCGGGCTGATTCCATCCACCTGAAGGACCTTCCAACGCGGTTCGAGCTGCTCAAACGGCAGGATGACCCATGTTTTCGCCCATGACCAGGCCAGATCCAGCATATCCTCCGTCGCGGTCTCTTCCACACATGCGCCGCTCGATCCCCACAGCGACTCAAAGACTGCATGTGACTCCCCGGATACCAGCAGTGTAAACTCACAGTCCACAGCATCTTTACCAGTCCAAACCGCAAGCAGGTCGTCCAGCGCGACGCCGTCCTTGCGCTCGGAAAACGGCCCTGCGAGCGCGTAGGTCCATTCCACCGTATCAATCTCCAGCGCAGGGTCTGCCATCAATTCCAGGCGGACATCTGCCTGATCCGCCGATTCAGCCCGTGTCAGCCCTTCTCCGAACTCTATCTGGTCCACCAGCTCCTGCGGCACATCATCCGCGATATACAGGCGCAGCTGCCCGGGGTCCTCGGTTTCCTGCGTGGCGGAGACCGAGGTCATTGCCGGAGACCGGGTTTTGCTCACTGCGGGCTGTGTTTCGCTCGCCGTGGGATTCTGCTCGACAACCGGATCACGCGCGGCCGGGGTGCAGGAAGCCAGCAGCATCACGCCCAGGATCCACAGGGCAGCGATCCTCAGCGGTGCAGTGATGGTGGTCCTTAACCGCGCGTTTTTTCTCATGATGGTCTGTTTATCCCGGATTTCCCCATTATACCCCGCCCAGATATGCGCCAATTGGACAATCTGATAGGTCCTGACAGCTTCCGTCCGTATAATCAGGCTATGGTATAACGTGAAAAGGTGAATGATATGCGCGAAGTTGCGGTAATTGGAATCGGGCAAACCAAGGTTGACGAACACTGGGATCTGTCGCTGCGCGAGCTGGCCGGCATGGCCGTGCTTGATGCGCTGGCCGACGCCCATCTGGACGGCGCGCAGGCGCTGTATGTCGGGAATATGCTCGGCGGCTCAGCCAACAGCCAGCAGCACCTGGGCACTTACATCGCAGACTGGGTCGGGCTGCGTGGCGCGGAAGCGCTGCACATCGAGTCGGCCTGCAGTTCCGGCGCGGCGGCGTTCCGGTCTGCGCTGATGGCAGTCTCCTCCGGCGCGGTGGATGTGGCTGTGGCTGTCGGGGTGGAGAAGATGACCGACTCGCCAGGTAACGAGATCACCGGCGAGCTGGCCACCGCCGCAGACGCCGACTATGAGGCCGGAATGGGCCTGTCATTTGTGGCGCTCAACGCGCTGCTGATGCGCCGCTACATGCACGAGTACGGCTGGAAGCACGAGCACTTCGCCCCCTTCTCAATCAACGCCCACGCCAACGCCGTGCACAACCCTTGCGCCCGCTTCCACGAGCCGATCACCGAAAAATCTTACCTGCGCGCGCCCATGGTTGCCGAGCCGATCAACTTGATGGACGCTTCCCCCATCGGTGACGGCGCCGCCGCGGCTGTGCTGGTGCCGCTGGAGCGGCTCAACCGGAATAACGGCCGGCCGGTCATCCGGGTGGCCGGGTCCGCCGCTGCGACCGACACCATCGCCATTCACTCCCGCAGGGATGGCCTGTGGCTTCGCGCGGCCGAGCTCTCCGCCAGACAGGCTTACGCTCAGGCGGGCGTCGGGCCGCAGGATGTGGACGTGTTCGAGCTGCATGACGCCTTCACCATCATGGCCGCGCTGTCTCTCGAGGCTTCCGGTTTCGCCGAGCGAGGCCAGGGGCCGCGCCTGGCGCTGGACGGGGAGATCACTCCCGAGGGCAAGGTGCCCATCGCCACCCGCGGCGGGCTGAAAGCTCGCGGCCACCCGGTCGGCGCCACCGGGATGTATCAGATCGTTGAGCTGGTGCAGCAGCTGCGCTGCGAGGCCGGCGGGACTCAGGTCCCCGGCGCGCGCGTCGGCATGGCTCAGAACATCGGCGGCAGCGGATCGAACATCCTCACCACCATCCTGGTCCGCGAATAGCTCAGCGGTAGCGAACCTCGCCGAAGTACCACGGAGCCGGCTGGTCCGGGTTCATAAAGTTGTAAGTCAGGTTGGCGATCTCCGCGACAAGCGCGTTCGCCTGGGTGAAGAGCAGCTGCTCCGGGTCCCACAGGTACACCGCCAGGACGTAGTCCCCGCCCGGGGTGAAGACAATGCCCACGTCGCTGAGCGTGTGCAGCAGCCCGTCGGACTCCTCAATCCAGCCGTGCTTGTGCGCCAGCGGCGTTCCCTCCGCCAGGCCAGCTTCGATCAGCGCGCCGATCTTGTTCTCGCGCAGGTAGGAAATCATCAGCTCGCACTCGCTCTGCATGAGCCGGCCGGGGAAAACCTCCTCAAACCGGTTGGGCTCGCCCGCCGCGCAGCGGTAAATGGCCTCCAGCAGCAGCCCGATTTCCTCCGGCGTGGTCTGGTTGTAAATATCCGGGCTCAGGTTGACGTCTGTTCGACGGTTGGCCGGGGTTTCGTAAATATTGAGCAGCGGCGATCCCAGGGCGAAGTACCCGGCGATGAAGGAGTTCTCCAGCCCCAGCGCGTGCAGGTCATCCGTGACCCGCAGCGGACCGGCGATTTCGTCAATCTGCTTCATCAGCGAGTCCGCGGGCGGGTTTTCTGAATATACAATCATGCGCTCAAACCAGCTCTGGACGGCGTCCGAGGGCGGCTCCTCCGTCCGCAGCAGCGTGGAGACCATGATGGGAATCTTCATCGTGCTGGCGGCGGTGAACGCCACACCGGTGTCAATTTCCTGGCCGCGGTTCAGGGCGAAATGCAGCACCCGGTCGTGGCGCAGATCATGGAAGTACAGCTCGACCACGCCGCGGAAGCGGGCGGCCTGCAGGGCGCTTCGCAGGCTGTACTCCAGCTCCGCGACCGGTACGGGCGGCGCATCCGACTCGTTCACATCGATGCGGATGGAGCGTTCCTCCGGCGAGCGCAGCGCGGCTTCCAGCCGTTCGATCACCCCCTGCTTCTCCAGGCTGCGGCCCGGCTGTCCGGCGGTGAAGGTCCGCGTGCCAGCCAGCCATGCGCCAGGCGAGGCCGGGTAGGCATAGCGAGGCAGCACTTCCTGCTCAAGGTAGGCAGCCGCCTGCTGAGGATCGAAAATCGCATCCAGCGGAATGTCAATCTCCGATCCGTTCCGGTTCCAGAGGTAATCCCAGTACCCCGCCAGCGCCGGTCGTTCCATCCAGGCCATCCTGGCCTGGTCCAGCATGGCTTCCACATTCACCCGAAAGCCGAGCGATTCCGGCATGAGGTGAACCGCATCCTCACCAATCCGCAGCTCCACCGGCGCAGTGTAGACCGCCTTCAGCCGGTCAGCGGCTTCCTCCGGGGTCAGCCCGTCGACCGGAATGCCGCCCAGTCGCGAACTCTGCGGAAAAACGCTGTGGTAAGTCTCGTAGCGGCTCCACTGGACCAAGCCCAGGGCTGCGGCGAGAAAGATCAGCGAGAAGGTGAGCCCAAGAAATACTTTTCTCATGGTCAAGATGATTCCACCCGGGATTGTACCAGACCTGCCGGGGCGCGAACAGGCGCGGTAGTAGAACGGAATTTCCTGTATAATGATCGGCGATGGAACCCTCAGCCAGATCGACACCGCAGCGTGAACCCATGGAACCGCCCGCAAACGGTCATGACAACCTGACCCTCACCGCGGAGCAGCTGCAGGCTTACCGCGCGTGCACCTACCGCTGGAATCCCCCGGACCGGGTCCGCAGCGTGGAGGAGGCGGTGGAGTTTGTCAACCAGCGTGGGTTTGTTTTCCTCTACGCCAACAAGGGAGTGCTCATGCCCAGCCTGTGGACCGCCGTGGCCGGCAACCGGCCGGTCCCCCGCGCCCACAACGATCCTGGCCAGGTCATCTGGGACTGGAAGGACAGTTCGCTTGGCAAGCGGCTCTGGTATTATTCCCGCCTGCTGCGCCGGCGCAACACCCTGGTCTCGCTGGACATGCTGCCCTGCTTCTACGCCCTGTCACCCAACTACGGCGACCCGGAAAACGATTACCTGGAACAGTACGAACAGGGCCTGATGACCCGGGAAGCACGCATGGTTTACGAAGCCATCCTGTTCAAGGGAAAAATGAACGCCCTGGACCTGCGCCAGGAGGCCGGCCTGGCCAGCAATGAGTCTCTCAGCCGCTTCAACCGCGCGCTCGAGGACCTTCAGGTGGAAATGAAGATCGTTCCTGTGGGCGTCGCTCATGTAGGAGCCTGGAACTATGCCTTCATTTACGACGCCACCCACCGTCACTTCCCGGACCTGGACGCCCGCACCCGCCCGATCGGCGAGTGGCAGGCCCGCGAGACCCTGCTTCTGGCCTACCTGCGATCGGTCGGGGCGGCTACGGTGCGCGAAATCGACCATGTCTTCCGCTGGTCCCCGGACCTGGTCCGCCGGGTAATCCGGCGGCTGGAGGAGCGGGGTGAGGTCCGCTCCGGCATCCGGCTGGAAGGCGGCAAGGATACGCTGGTCGCTCACCTCGACATGCTCGATCACAATTGAGAAGCGCCCGGCGCAATGTATAATTATCTCGAGGCCCTGACCACAGCCCGGAGATTCAAGGAGTGCGCCATGCGAGAGTTTCACGTTTCCCGTCTTTCCCGGGATCGATACCAGTTCGACGAGTCACTGTACAGTCTGAACGGAAACGTGATATTCGCCAATTTCCATGCCGTGCGGCAGTTTGCCGAGAAGATTAACCAACGGCGTGACCTGGTCAACTACCCGGAGCAGACCGTCCGGGCAGGCCAACTCAATGCTATGGGCCTGATCGACGAAATCCTGCACCTGGTGGTCGAACTGTACCGGGTGCAAATCAACCCGAACGTGATGGAGCAGGCCTACGCCCACCTGCAGGAGCGCATCGGCGCCGCCGAGTTGGACCGTGCGCTAGGACAGTTCACCGCTCTTTTCCCGCCGCTGAGCGTGTACCGAGGCGAAATCAGCGAGACGGACTATCTGGCCGGGGAAACAGATGGCCTTTCCAATAAGGCGATCACCCTGGAAGAGATGCTCATGCTCTGGGTGACCAATAAAAACCCGGCCTGCAGTCCCTTCCTCGAGCTGTTTGACGAAGAGCCGCTGGCTTCCAGCACAGCCTACCTGCGGGTCATTCTTGAACTGGCTGCATTCTTCGAGGATCAGCCCCCCTTTGGACCGGACCAGCAGAACCTGGTGGAGATGCTCCGCAGCCCGGCGCTGGCAGTGCCGCACTCCCTCTCCGGCCAGCTGGATTACATCCGCGAGCACTGGAGCGACCTGCTCGGTTCCTTCCTGTACCGCCTGCTCAGCAGCCTGGACCTGATCAGCGAGGAAGAGCGCCTGCGCGGCCTGGGCCCCGGCCCGGTGCCCATCCCGGTCTTCGACCCTGCGGCGCTGGCGGGCATGGGTGCGGAGGCTGAGGTGGAGCGCTTCAGCGAGGACCGCGAGTGGATGCCGCGCCTGGTGCTGATCGCCAAGAACACCTATGTCTGGCTGTCCCAGCTGAGCAAGAAATACGATCGTCCCATCCGCCATCTGGACGACATCCCGGAGGAAGAGCTGCGCCAGCTGGCCGACTGGGGCTTCACCGGCCTGTGGCTAATCGGCCTGTGGGAGCGCAGCCAGGCCTCCGCCCGGATCAAGCAGCTCGGCGGCAACCAGGAGGCCATCGCTTCGGCCTACTCCATCGCCGAATACCGCATCGCCGACGATCTGGGCGGCGAGCCGGCCTATGAGGCCTTACGCGAAATGGCCTGGCGGTATGGAATCCGCCTGGCCAGCGATATGGTCCCCAACCACATGGGCATCGATTCCTCCTGGGTGCTCGAACACCCGGACTGGTTCATCCACCAGGATTACAGCCCCTTCCCCTCCTACACCTTCTCCGGCCCGGACCTTTCGCCCGACAGCCGGGTGAGCATCTATCTGGAAGATCACTATTACACCCGCGCCGACGCGGCCGTGGTGTTCAAGCGCGTCGATAACCAGACCGGCGCCGTCCAGTACATTTATCACGGCAACGACGGCACCAGCATGCCCTGGAACGACACCGCCCAGCTGAATTACCTCAACCCCGAGGTGCGCGAAGCGGTCATCCAGACCATTCTGGAAGTGGCCCGGCGCTTCCCCATCATCCGCTTCGACGCCGCCATGACCCTGGCCAAGCGCCACTACCAGCGGCTGTGGTTCCCCGAACCCGGCACAGGCGGTGACATCCCCTCCCGGGCCGAGCACGCCATGTCGCGGGAGCAGTTCAACCAGCTGATGCCCGAGGAGTTCTGGCGGGAAGTCGTGGACCGTGTCTCCCGCGAAGTGCCCGACACGCTGCTGCTGGCGGAGGCCTTCTGGATGATGGAAGGTTACTTCGTGCGCTCTCTGGGCATGCACCGGGTATACAACTCGGCTTTCATGAACATGCTTCGCAACGAGAACAACGCAGAGTACCGCCAGGTGATCAAGAACACTCTGGAGTTCGATCCGGAGATCCTGAAGCGCTACGTCAACTTCGTTAACAACCCCGACGAGCGCACAGCCGTCGAGCAGTTCGGCAAGGGCGACAAATACTTCGGCGTGGCCTTGCTGATGGCCACCATGCCCGGCCTGCCAATGTTCGGCCACGGGCAGGTGGAGGGCTTTGCCGAGAAGTACGGGATGGAGTTCAAGCGGCCCTACTGGGACGAGCAGCCAGACCCCTACTTGATGGAACGCCACCGCCGCGAAATTTTCCCCCTGCTGCACCGCCGCCACCTGTTCTCCGGCGTGCAGAACTTCCTGCTGTACGATTTCTTCGAGCCGGGCGGGCAGGTGAACGAAAACGTGTTCGCCTACTCCAACTCAGCCGGCGGAGAGCACGCACTGGTGGTGTACAACAATCGCTACGCCGAAGCCAGGGGCTGGATTCGCACCTCCGCCGGTTACGCGGTGAAGCTGCCCGGTGGAGACAGGCAGATCGCCCAGCGCACCCTGGCCGAGGGCCTGAACCTGCACTCCGGCCCCGACCGGTTCGTGATCATGCGTGATTCCATCACCAACCTGGAGCACATCTTCCCCAGCCAGCAGCTGGCCGATCAGGGCCTGTACCTGGAGCTGGGCGCTTACCAGTACCACGCCTTCCTCGACATCCGCGAGGTGAGCGACGACGCCAGCCACTCGCTGCGCTACCTGAGCGAATACCTGAACGGCCGCGGCGTCCCGAGCATCGAACAGGCCCTGCGGGAACTGCTGCTGGCCCCGGTTCAGGAACCCTTCCGCCAGATCGCCAATCCGGGATATCTGGGCTACCTGCTGAACCAGCGCCTGGACGCTGAACACACCACCATCCCGGAGGAGGTCCTGGATGAGGCTGGATATAAGCTGAACGCGCTGCTCAGCGGGCTGCAGCAGATGACCGGTTACGACCGTCACCAGGACGAGATCATCGTCGAAACCCTGCGCAGGCTGGAAACCGCGCTCAAGCTGGGCAGCCTGGAGGCCCACTTCCCCGTCCCGGGCGGAAAGCGCTACCTGGCAGCCGTAGAGTACCTGAAATCCGGGCTGCAGGAGGACACAGCCAGGTGGGTCGCCCTGTTCTCCTGGATCTTCCTGCACAACCTGGGCCGGCTGGCCGGCGAGGACGGGTGCGAGACCCGCTCTCAGTCCTGGATGGAGGAGATGCAGCTGGGCGGCCTGATCGTGCGCGCCTGCCAGGAGATGGGGCTTCCTGAGAATGCCTGCCGCACCCTGGATTTGACCGTCTACCTGCTCATCGGCCAGCAGGCCTGGTACAGCACCTGGGGCGACGCCCCGCTGAACGAGCTGCTCTCGCACTGGCTATCGCAGGAGGACATCCGCCGCTACCTGGGCGTCAACCGCTACAAAGACGTGCTCTGGTTCAACAAGGAAGCCCTGGAGGAGTTCACCTGGTGGATGACCCTGCTGTCGGTGATGGAGGCCAGCCCTTCGGCTGAGGTGTCGGCCAACCAGTTCATTGAAACGCTGATCCACAGCCATGAAATCGCCAG
>CZCB01007046.1_pt1 | contig 26560 bp, 25 predicted proteins | sample 591991 | NCBI WGS metagenome assembly CZCB01 (sample SAMEA3556809, study PRJEB10932) | anaerobic digester metagenome
TTTTCAATGGTTTTTCTGTTAAGTTTTCTTAATTTTTGTGCTGACTTTGTCAGCAGTCTGAGGGAGGACTTGTCCTCACTTCTATTTTTATATGACACTTCTCCTCCCTTTCCTATAGATCCTGATCCATAATTATTTCAAAGATTGTTATATTTTGCCCAAATTAATTGACAAAACGTTTACAAGAAGGTATAATATGGTTAAATTATTAATAAAGACATGAGGTTTTTATGAAAAAGAGCAAAAGAATATTATCTTTACTCTTAGTATTAGTGATGTTATTTTCACTAGCTGGATGTCAATCCACTCAACCTGCAAGTGAAGAACCGACTGAAGAAGAAGTAGAAACACCCTCAGAAGATGCACTGTTTACTCCCGGTACTTATACGGGAAAAGGGCAAGGAATCAATGGTGAAATTGAAGTAGAAGTAACTGTTACGGAAAATGAAATAACAAATATTAAAGTGTTATCTCATAATGAAACACCAGGTGTTAGTGATATTGCATTTACCGATATACCAGGTGGTATAATTGAACACCAAAGTTTAGGAGTAGATACAATAGCAGGTGCTACAGAATCCAGTAAGGGTATTCTTGAAGCAGTAGCTAATGCTCTTGAGCAGGCAGGTGCAGATATTGCAGCATTAAAAGCAAAAGAAGTTAAATCTGAAAAGGGACCCTCTGTAACTACGGAAAAAGAAGCAGATGTTGTAGTTATCGGTGCAGGAGGTGCTGGATTGGCAGCAGCAGTTTCTGCTCACGAAAATGGTGCAAGTGTAATAGTATTGGAAAAAATGCCCAAACCAGGCGGAAATACAATTCTTTCAGGTGCAGCCTACAACTGTGTGGATCCAAAGAGACAGGAAGCTGCAGGAATCGAAGACTCAGTCGACTTGCATTTCCAACAAACCTATGAAGGTGGAGACAAAGTTGGTAATCCTGAATTAATTAGAATTTTGGTTGAAAACGCTTATCCAACATTAGAATGGCTGGAAGGCCTAGGAATGGAATTCACAGATTACGTATTTACAGTTCTTGGAGGACTATGGCCAAGAGCTCACAGACCTGCAATGCCTTTAGGAACAGGATATATTACTACATTCATGAACTACATAGAAAATAACAGCTCCGAAATGGAAGTATTGCTTAACGTAGAAGCTACCAATATAATAATGGAAGACGGAAAAGCAGTTGGAGTTAGGGCAGAAGGTCCAGATGGTCCAGTTATTGTAAAAGCAAACAAGGGTGTGGTAATAGCAACTGGAGGATTCAGTAAAAACACTGAAATGTTAAATCAATATAATAAAACTTGGCCAGATTTATCAAATACTTTATCCACTAACCATCCAGGAGCGACAGGCGATGGTATAAAGATGGCAGTAGAAGTAGGTGCCAACTTAGTGGGTATGGAACATATTCAGCTACTACCTTTAGGTGATCCTGATACAGGAAGTTTAGCAGGTAATATAGAACAAGCTGTAGAAAACCGTATATTTGTAAACAAAGACGGTAACAGATTCGTAGACGAAGGTGCTCGAAGAGACGTTATGACAAAAGCATTGTTCGAACAAGAAGATCACTTCCTATGGATAATACTTGACAGCCAAAACTATCCTACACCAGATACCAAGAATAACTTTAATGAAACAATAGAAGAATTAGTGGAAGCTGGAAGAGCTTTCAAGGCAGATACTTTAGAAGAATTGGCTGAAAAGATAGGAGTTAATCCAGATAATTTAGTAGCTGCAGTGGAAAAATTCAATGAACACGTTGAAACAAAAGAACCAGACGAGTTTGGAAGAACACTTTATCAGTGGAAAATCAATCAACCACCTTACTACGCTGGAGCAAGAAAGCCAACTGTTCACCATACAATGGGTGGTATAGAAATCAATACTGAAGCCCAAGTAATAGATACCAACGGAAATGTTATACCAGGACTATATGCAGCTGGAGAGGTAACAGGTGGTATCCACGGAACCAACCGTCTTGGCGGTAATGCATTAGCAGATATTAACACATTCGGAAGAATTGCTGGAAGAAATGCAGCAACTTTAGAATAATTAAGTTTATGGAAATGGGGTGAAATTCACCCCATTCTTTTTTAAAGAAATGTAACATAATTTTACTTCCATATTTTTCATATATATTGTATAATACAATCGGACCGAGTTTCGTATGAAACCGATGGGTGTTATAATTAACGCCTCCCGTGTTTGGAAAGGTACNNCGTACCTTTTATTTTTATAAATTTTAAGAAAGGGTGGAAGTATGAAAACATCTTACAATGGTAAAATCCTTCGAGTAAATCTTACTAAAGGTGAGATTCACTCGGAAAATTTGGACTTGGACTTGGCCAAAAAATTTATAGGTGGACGGGGATTAGGAACTAAGATCCTATTAGATGAAGGCGTTGCAACTGTTGACCCACTTTCGGAAGATAACAAGCTAATATATGCAACTGGTCCGATGACAGGAACAAGTGCACCCACAGGTGGGCGCTACATGGTAGTTACTAAGTCTCCACTTACTGGAATGATTGCATCCTCTAGGTGGGCGCTACATGGTAGTTACTAAGTCTCCACTTACTGGAATGATTGCATCCTCTAATTCTGGTGGTATATGGGGAGCCAAATTAAAGTATGCAGGATGGGATGCAATTATTGTAGAAGGAAAAGCAAAAGAACCAGTTTATATTAATATTGAAGACAGTAAGGTGGAAATTCTCCCTGCCAAGGATTATTGGGGTAAGACAACTGAAGCTTTAATTGAAGAAATTAAAAAGGTTCATCCTAAGGCTTCTGTACTAAACATTGGTCCAGCTGGTGAGAAATTATCCTTGATTGCATCTATAATGAATGATGCTGACAGAGCGGCAGGACGTAGCGGCGTTGGAGCAGTCATGGGCTCTAAAAACCTTAAAGCAATTACAGTTACCGCTTCCCGCACGTCAATTGAACCTCACAATGCAGATAAACTCCGTGAATCTGTATCCGAATGTTTGAAAAAAATAAGAGAAAATGGTGTTACCAGCGGTGGACTGCCAACTTACGGAACAGCTGTATTAATTAATATTGTAAACAATATTGGAGCTTTGCCTACCAATAACTGGCAGGAATCATATTTTGAAACTGCCGATAAAATTTCAGGAGAAACTTTAAAAGAAGAACATTTAGTGAAGCAAGGATACTGCCATCGCTGCCCAATAGGTTGCGGCCGGGTAATCGATTTCAATGGTAAAATTATTGGCGGACCTGAGTATGAACCTATATGGGCTTATGGTTCAAACTGCGGAGTAGACGATTTAGCAGCAGTAAATGAAGCAAATTATTATTGCAACGAATATGGTCTTGACGCTATTTCAACGAATATGGTCTTGACGCTATTTCAACTCCATGTACCATAGCTGCGGCAATGGAGCTATATCAGAGGGGTTATATCACTGATGATGATTGTGATGGAGTACCACTAAAATGGGGCAGTGGAGAAGCTATAGTTGAATGGACAAAACGTATCGGTGAAGGCAGCAATCCCCTAGCCAAGTTAATGGCTCAAGGTTCTTACAGACTTTGTGAACACTATGGAGTACCTGAATATTCCATGAGCGTTAAAAAACAAGAAATGCCTGCTTATGATGCCCGTGGAATTCAAGGAATAGGTATTACCTACGCTACCAGCAACAGGGGTGGATGCCATGTACGAGGCTACTTGATTTCACCAGAAGTTTTAGGATTACCAGAAGAATTGGACCGTTTTACTACAGAAGGTAAAGCTAACTGGGCAAAAATATTCCAAGACTTAACTGCCTGCATTGATTCAATGGGTATGTGCTTGTTTACTTCCTTNNAAAATATTCCAAGACTTAACTGCCTGCATTGATTCAATGGGTATGTGCTTGTTTACTTCCTTTGCACTGGGAGCATCTGATTATGCTGCAGCACTGGGAGCATCTGATTATGCTGCATTGCTAAATGCTGGAACAGGAACTGACTACGATGCAGAAGGTCTCCTTGAAGTAGGTGAACGCATCTATAATCTTGAACGTATATTCAACAAATTGGCAGGTATGAAGGCTGAAGATGACCGTTTACCCAAACGTTTAACGGAAGAACCCATACCAAACGGACCATCCAAAGATGAAATAAGCAAAATTTCCATAACACTACCAGATTATTACAAGGTAAGAGGATGGGTAGATGCTTTCCCCACAGAAGAAACATTAATCCGACTAGGGTTGGAAGAAGAAATGCTTAAGGAAGAAGCACTGGTGGAGTAAATGATTGAAGTTCGTTTGTTCGCCACACTACGCCTAGGACGGGAAAAAATCATTTACCTGGACTCAAGCCAATTTTCCACTGCAGGAGAAGTGTTAAACCATCTAACAATAGATCCGGAAGAAGTAGCCATTTTTTTAATAAATGGGAAGCATTCCCACTTAAGTGCACATATTAAAGATGGCGATATTATCGCCATCTTCCCACCAGTAGGTGGAGGATAAATTTTTTTATATCCGTAACACTTTGGACAATATGGAATATAGTAATAATGAGCTTGGCTCAAATTTATTGCGAAAAAGGTGTTATGGATGAGTTTTTTTAGAAATAGATGCAATTGCAGATGCAGACGAAGAGACGAGGATGATGTTAGGGGTATCCAAAGAATTGCTCTGCGAAGCCCCGGATGCATAAGCGGAACTGGACGCTGTGAAGGTGTCTTAGGTGCAAGGAACAGATGTTTAGAAGCTGCAGAAGAATTCTGCGAAGAGGTTTTCGGAGACAGAAACAGGTGCTGCAGCAATGTACTAGGTACAGGATCCTTCCGCTGCAGTAACAGGGATGTTTTGGGAATCAGAGATAGAAGATTCCGTTGTGGCAACCAGAGCGTAATGGGAATCAGAGGAAGAGATTGTGGCCAGGTATTTGGTACTGGCGGAGGATTCCAATGTAATGATGTAGAAGGAACCGGCGGAAGAAACAGATGCAGGTGTTCATGCTGGAATCTTAAAACTCCCCTAACGGTTCCAAGATAAAGTGACCTCAGGGACATTCCTTAAAAAGGAGTGTCCCCTTTATTGTGCAAACGACAAAGTTCCCGGTAACCTTACGGAATCTGATTAGGTTGGGTTGTTTTTTTTTTTTTTTTTTTTTTTTGAATTTTTTGCCAGTTTATTTGCAACCTTTCAGACAATACTAATTGTAAGCTTCATTTAGAAAGGAGCGATGGTATGAGTAAAAATAAATTAGTAGTACCTGAAGCACAACAGGCAATAAACAATTTAAAAATGGAAATAGCCAAAGACTTGGGATTTCCTTCAATAAACAATGGCTCATCAGAGATGTACCCAGCAATTGTTAACGGTCTCAGTGTAAGGGAAATGGTGCGTATGGGAGAACAAATGTTAATAAACAAAAATACTCCTTCTGACACCAACATCTATTAATTTTGATACAAGTACCAACAAACGCCTCAAAAGAGGCGTTTAGTTAATTCTATTCTATTTCAATTATTGAATAAATCAAATCCTTTGTTGCCTGATGATCTATAATATAAAATGAAAATCCTCCTCTAGTCTGGGTTGTACCAGGCAAAATATGAAAGTTAACATTTTCTGCTGATAATCCTATACTTCCAATTGCTAAAGATGTTGCTTCAGCCAATGTAATATCTGTTTCCACCGACGGATATACAGCCTTAACAACGTTGGGTAATTTAAAAGTCAATGCTTTTTTTATTGCTGCCTTTACAAAGTTTTGCTGGGCTTCAATTCTCCCTAAATCTCCATTAGGATATCCAGAATATCCTGCATGGTTGGTTTTTCTAAACCTCAAAAATTCCATGGCTCTATCACCTTTTATTAGTTGCTTGCCTGCAGGTATGTCAATATCCAATGGAGGATTGGAATAAGGGTCAGTGTATCTCATATGAAAGGGCACGTCCACTTCTACTCCCCCTATTACATCTACTGCCGCCCTTACTCCATCATAATCTATAGTTACATATTTATCAATTTTAAGTCCCGTAATACTTCGTATTACTTCTGATAATCCTTCAATACCTTTAACTGTAAATACAGAATTTACTTTATTGTTACCACTGTTTACAAATCCGTCCCTTTCTATATAGGTATCTCTAGGAATAGATATAATATCAACTTCTTTGTTTTTCGTATTATAAGTTGCTACCATAATTGTATCAGTCCTGGTATTTTCTAAACCTAATAATAATACGTTTATCCTTTCAGGTTTATTGCTACTGAAAGCTTTAAATATTTCTGCAGCACTGACACTTGTATTGCCGTAGCGACCGTTTAACCAAAACAATCCTCCTACAATTACCAATGAAAAACAAATCAGCGATATGAAAAACACCTTGAAAAAATGTTTCAAATTATTTTCCTCCAAACTTATGTATCATCATCATGATAACATAAATTATTCAATTGTAAATATTATAAATCTTAATATTCTATTAAGTATGGTATAATAATCATAGTTTCTCATTATAAGCTTTTTCAAAATCCATAATTGTTAATTCACTTTCTAAGTACCTTGCATATGTATATAGTACGTCCGATAATCTGTTTATAAACTTTAACAAGGTATCACTTACTTCCTCACTGCGCTTTAGGGTTATAATTCTTCTTTCCGCTCTCCTGCATATGGTTCTTGCCACATGAAGGGCTGCGGAAGCCTCTGAGGAACCGGGCACAATAAATGCATCTACACCACTTATTTTAGGCAGGTAATCATCAATTATTTTTTCCAATGCTTCAATATCTTCTTCTCTTACCTTGTACTTGTACTTTCCTTCTTCCACAGTAGCCAATTCTCCTGCAACAAAGAACAAACGCATTTGTATTTTTTTAAGACTTTCTTTAATACTTTCATCTTTAACATATTTAGAAGCAAGGCCTAGGTAAGAATTTAACTCGTCAACAGTACCATAGGATTCAACCCTTAACGAATCCTTATCAACTCTTGTTCCGTCAAATAAAGATGTTTGTCCCTTATCTCCTGTCTTAGTATAAATTTTCATATACTCCTCCTATTTTTCTTTTACTTATTTCATCGGCAATTCTCCCGAATTCCTCCAAAGTTAACTTTTCACCTCTTATGCCTGGATCTATACCTGCAGCAACTAAGGATTCATTAATTAATTCTTTGGGTAACTTTAAATTGTTACTCAACCCGTTCAAAATAGTTTTCCGCCTTTGTCCAAAAGATGATTTAATTACCCTAAAAAGCATTTTTTCATCAAAAACTGTAATCCTTGGCTTTTTTAAAATTTTAAACTCAATAACTGCAGAATCCACCCTAGGCCTGGGCATGAATACAGTGTTAGGAACAATCATGGCAATATTAGTATCTGCCCTGTACTGAACAGCAAGGGTTATAGCACCGTATTCCTTTGATCCTGCACTGGCACTTAGTCTTTGAGCAACTTCTTTCTGAACCATTACTACAATTTTTGAAATATTATATTTTTCTTCAAGTATTTTCATTATTATGGGAGTTGTTATATAGTAGGGTAAATTTGCAACAATTTTTACATCCATACCATGGAATTCTTCTTCGATTAATTTATTTATATCTGTTTTGAGAAAATCCTGATATATTATTTTCAAATTTGGATAATTAAGAGTTCCCCTATGAATTTCTCTTAAGCTTTCATCTACTTCCACAGCTACTACCTTCTTTGCCTTTTTACATAACAGCTGTGTAAGAGTACCGAAGCCAGGACCTATTTCAAGTACTCCCGAATTTTCATCTAAGTTTGCTACTTCCGTAATTTTGTTTATTATATTGCCATCAATAAGAAAATTTTGCCCTAAACTTTTACTGAATTTGAATCCATATCTATCTAATATATCCTTCATTACTTTAGGGGAATATAGCTTTATTTCATCCATGTTATTCCTCATTTAGTTCTATTTTATCTATAGCTTCTTCTAATTCTTCTTTTGTTATACCAAAGGAGTTAAGTCTTTTTAAAAATTGCTTTGCACTACAATATCCAATTCCCAATTCATCGCCTAACATACTTCTTCTTTTGGAAGCATTTTTACTTCCCACAAGTTCATAATAGACCATATCCTTGTTTGAAAACACCTGCCTGTCATGGGAAACTACAGCTTTTGCATTCTCAAGCGCCTCCCTTATTGCCTCGACAGAGGCATTTTCTACTCCGATATCACCGTCTTTATTTGCCTTATTTCGAGGTATAAAGGCATGTTTACAGTTTTCTATTTCTGATGCCAGCATATTTCTGATTTTTTTCCCAGGATAGTCGGGATCCGTCAATATTATTACTCCTTTGTTTTTAGAAGCCCTTTTTATAACATTAATAATTTTATCATTTATTCCTAAACCATTAGTTGATATTACCTGGGCATCCACAGCTCTCTTAACTGCTGATATATCAGCTTTTCCTTCAACAACTATTATTTCTTTAATCAAAACTATCTCCTATACTATGTTTATTATACTAATATACAACATTTTTATTATTTTGACCATAGAAAACGAAAAAAATTGCCTAAGCAATTTTTTTCGTTCATCTTTAGGATTAATCCAATATATAGACCTTAACTTGTCTGACACCGAAGTTTATTGCATCTGAGTTGTTTTCCATAAACAAGTCGATTCTGTACCCTTTTATCGCCGAGCCAGTGTCAAGGGCTGTTGCGAAACCATAGTCAGGACTGCCATCTGTTGAAGCTATATACAACTTCGTTCCTAAGGGTATTACATTCGGGTCTACTGCAACGGTACCCGGCTGAGCTTTTGTTCCGGATGCCGTTATTCCGTAGTAAGGGTCATCAGGATACTTACCACAGCTTTCATATGATAAGTCATAGGCTGTGGCAACCATATCCAATTCTTTTGTAAACCTAAAACCACTTCTTGAAGTTGCTACGGTTTTTTCTTTTGTTCCTACTTCAATTATTTCGTCAACAGGGTCTATATAAATTGTTTCTTTCTCCAAGAATCTTTCGACTAATTCACCATCAACATAATAGTCTTTGTAAACAGATCTTTTCATTCCGTCAGATCCTTCCTGGACTACCTCCTCATAACCAATGTATTGATTATTGTTATATATTGTTTTTATGTCATGTTCTACTATGCTATTTTCAATACTATACTGTTCCACTTTTAACGGAGTTTTTATTTCTTCCATTATTTCTTCTGATTCTTCAGGAAAGATTTCTGCAAAAACATAGTTTCTAACCTTATCTCCGTTCTTGCCATAAGTTACGATAAAGCTCATTACTAAAACCGTAAAAATAAAAAATGGGTATATTCTGTTTTTCATTTTTCCACCAACCTTTATCTTATAGTTGACAACTTGTGTCTTAAAGGTATAAATTTCCCATAAGGAAATTTATCTTTTGCATAAGTATTAACTTTGCATTATTGGCAATCCTTTTTCAAAAACCCATTATTTTTGAACATCGAGCATTATACTCCAAAATTATCCTTTTGACAAGCCTTTTTTTCTTCAGCCATTAATTAACCCCTGATATCTTGTAATTGTAGGGGGTTGAGTGATTTATTAATTATTACCTACTAAGTAATAATTGCCAATCCCATGGAATTTTTTCTAAAAAAACAACGAAGAATAACCATTTTTCCCTTTCTTCGCTGTACTAAAATCTATATATTTGTATACTTATACTCCCTTATTTCATTGTACAATTCCTTCATTATTTTTTCAAATACGACCCCCTCATTGACATGTGTCTTAGCTTCATGAGTAGCTAAAACCGCCAGGGACACGAATCTTGCAGCTTCCTCCATAGCCTGGGGAAGGATTTTACCTCTCAACAAGTATCCTATAAACAATGAACTGTACAAATCTCCTGTCCCCGGATACCTCTTATTTACATAATCAAAGGGAGCCATCCAATACTTATCCTCTTCCCTGTCATAACATACATTAACATACTGTCCTTCTTCCGTCATTAGACCGGTTATTAGTGAAATCTTTGGTCCTAAGTTGCACAATTCCTTTAAGTAGTCTTTAATTGTTTCCCTTTTTATTTTTTCTCCTTCATATTTTTTGCCTAAAAGTATACATGTTTCTGTTAAATTGGGAATTACTAGGTCTGCCTCCTTGACTAAAGAAGACATTCTTTCAATCATTTTATCATTGTAGGTACAATAAGTAAAACCATGGTCTCCCATAACAGGGTCTACCACAATAAGTGCTTCCTTGTTTTTTTTCTTAACCTTGTGTATTATGTCCAAAATAATGTTAATTTGATCCTCAGAACCAATAAAACCGCTGTAGATACAATCAAATTTAAAATCGTTTTTTTGCCAGTAATTGTAGTATTCCTCCATATAATCTGTGAAATCAAAGAAAAAAAATTCCTCGTATTCAGAATGATTACTTAATAGTGCCGTAGGCAAAGGGCATACCTGGCATCCTAGGGCTGACATTATAGGAAGTGCTACCGTTAAGGAACATCTACCTACACCTGACATATCATTTATTGCCATAACTTTAGGAACTTTGCTCATAATATCCTTCCTCCGCTTCTACATTAATTATATGCCGTTCTATCATTCTTAAAAGATACAGTTTTGCAAAATTTAAGAGGGGCAGAAAAGAAGGTAGATGCTGATATCCCTGAAACTTTGTTTAACAAAAAAGTGATTTCTAAAAAGAAATCACTGATTAATTAGGATTTTTTAGTATAACATCGTGGGCGCTGCCTTCCTTTAAGCTGGTTGAGGAAACAATGGTAAGTCTTGCGGTTTCGTGAAGTTCTTTAATACTTTTTGCACCGCAGTTACACATGGTTGATTTTATCTTATGTAGAGTAGTTCTTAGACCGTCGTCCAACTTACCTGCATAGGGTACATAGGAATCTACACCTTCTTCAAATTGTAGACCTACATCTTCTCCCATATTATACCTTGCCCAGTTTCTTGCCCTGTTGGAGCCTTCTCCCCAGTATTCCTTAACAAATCCGTTTCCATACTTTATTTTGTTTGTGGGGCTCTCATCGAAAGCTGCAAAATATCTTCCTAACATTACGAAATCTGCACCCATAGCCAAAGCTAAAGTAATATGGTAATCAAGAACTATACCGCCGTCGGAACAAATTGGTACATACTCACCCGTCTTTTCAAAATATTCGTTACGGGCTGCTGCAACATCCATTACAGCTGATGCCTGACCTCTTCCAATACCTTTTTGTTCCCTAGTAATGCATATGGAACCTCCGCCTATACCTACTTTAACAAAGTCTGCTCCTGCATCAGCCAAGTATTTAAATCCTTCTCTTTCAACTACATTACCGGCTCCTACCTTTACCCTGCCATTATATTCTTCCTTAATCCATTTGATGGTATCATACTGCCATTCACTAAACCCTTCTGATGAGTCGATGCAAAGAATATCTGCTCCTGCTTCAACAAGTGCTGGAACCCTTTCTTTATAATCTCTTGAATTAATTCCTGCTCCCACCATGTACCGTTTCTTATTATCTAATAAGGAATTAGGATTTTCTTTATCTTCAGAATAATCTTTTCTGAATACCAGGTAAACTAAATTGAAGTTTTCATCAACTATAGGAAGGGAGTTCAATTTATGTTGCCATATAATATCATTTGCTTCAGAAAGGGTTATACCTTCTTTTCCTACAATCAAAGATTCAGCAGGAGTCATAAAGTCTTTTACTTTCTTGTCTATTGGGTCACGAGTTATTCTATAATCTCTTCCCGTTACGATTCCAAGAAGTTTTCCCGTTGGAGAGCCGTCTTCCGTTATAGCCATTGTGGAATGGCCGGTCCTAGCCTTAAGCTCTAATACATCTGCCAATGTATGTTCTGGTGTTAAATTTGAATCACTGATGACGAAACCTGCCTTGTATTTTTTAACTTTTCTAATCATTTCTGCTTCTTCTTCTATTGGTTGGGAACAATATATGAATGATATTCCTCCGTTCTTTGCAAGGGCTACAGCCATATTATGATCAGAAACAGACTGCATTATAGCTGAAGAAAAAGGTATATTAAGTTTTATTTCAGGTTCTTCTCCTTTTTTAAATCTGGTTATGGGCGTACTTAAATTTACATTTTCAACGATACAATCTTTTGTTGTAAGGTTTGGTAGCAGCAAAAATTCTCCAAACGTTCTGGAAACTTCGTTTATAATTATCGCCATCTCAATCTCCTTTTCTTAAGTTTTCTATACAATTTTTTTGATAGACTATCATAACACATAAATATTGTCAACTTCAAGATATATATTAAGGTTATTTTAATATTAGATATAGGAATTTCAAAATGTATCTAATATAATAAATGAAAAATGAAGGAACTACTGTTAAGTTCCTTCATTATATAGATTTCTACCTACTCTTCAAATAGTTCTTCAAAATCTGCTTCTTCTAAAATTTCATCGAATGCTTCCGTTACGGCTTCATACTCCTCATCAGATTCAATGCTTAACAATTCTATACTATCATCCTTTTCCTTGAATTCGTATAGATATATTTCTCCTTCTTCTTGTTCATCTAAAGGTAGTAAAGCAATATAGTCTTTATCTTCAACAGGAAAGATGGCAATAATTGCACAATCCACCTCTTTCCCGTCTTCCAAGGTGAGAGTAATTATATCGTCGCCATGATCATCGCATCCGCAGCCGCAACCGCAACTTTCCTCATAATCGTCGCAGCCGAATAACTCTTTATTTTCGCTCATATTTTACATCCTTATATTTTATTTGGCCTACAGCCATAGATACATAAACTTTAACAGATTAGTATATAAAATGCAATATGAATTTGAAAATAATTTGAAATACCTAAGGATGTATCGCTAGCCAATAAGTTATCTTATTTTTGCCAGCTCAGCAGCATTTTTTCCAGCTTCGCGGCCATAGGTAATGCTAAGGCTTATGGAAGATCCTGAAGCGGGATATTCCTGATAATAGAAACCAGGATTTGCAACTTCTCCTGCCGCATACAGTCCAGTAATTGGCTCATTATTAGCTTCTGCTAATACCTCAGCTCTTGTGTTAATCTTCAAACCTCCCATAGAACCAATGGTAGCAGGTTTTACTACAACTGCATAATAAGGTGCTGTAGCTAATGCTTCAGTTTTGTCAAATGCATCTTGCAGTTTTTCAACATCCATTCCTGAAAGTTCAGCTAGTTCTTCCACGGTATCTGCTTTAAAGCCAAATCCTTTCTCTAAAGCAGGCTCTGCATTATCCTTGCCTGCAGCATCATATAAACCATAGAATTCTTTTTCACCAGAAGCTTTCAGATTAGTATAGTTAATAGGATAGTCATTTCCTAAAGCTACAAAGGTTCCGTCCTTCTTCACAAATGCAGTTGCATTCATTGCAGAAGCATTATATCCAGAATTGGGAAGACTTCCATCTACAATTTGGAAACCAATAGCTCCACCTTTAAATTCAGTTGCAGCTCCAGCTTCAATACCCATTATCAAACCTTCTCCTACATTACCTTTGTTTGACAATGGAAAATCACCAACTGCAACAGGTGAATACTTCTCTTTTAATTCTTCGCTGGCATCAAATCCGCCTGTGGCTAAAACAACAGCTTTTGCATTGAATGTATAATTTGCAGTCTTAGACTCTGCTTTAGCACCTATAACTTCGCCATCTTCTACTATTAATTCAGTACCTTTTACTCCTGTTAAAACTTCAACACCTAATTCGCGGGCTCTTGCTTCCATAGGATTTATTAAAGCAGAACCGATCATGAAAGTACCATCATCGTGCATTGAAAAATGTGCCCTTGGTTCAGGAGCCGTACCTGCAGGAACATTCATCATCCACTTAACACCTAGGCCTTCAAGGAAAGCGATTGTGTCTATAGAATTTCTTGCATAGAACTCTAGTAAATCCCTATCAGCTTTCTGCTCCGCCCTTTCCATATAGTAATCTACCATTTTAGGAACATCATCTTCACTAAGAGCACCATATACTATACCTGCAGAAACTATTGTTGAACCACCTACTATATCCTGCTTTTCTATCAGTGTTACCTTTGCACCATTTTCTGCAGCTGAAATAGCCGATGCGAAACCAGCAGCGCCTCCTCCTATTACCAGGACATCTGTATCAACCGTTTTCTCTGATACCTGTGGTAATGGTGGGGCAGTCAACATAGATTGAGGCGCATTAGCCTGAGTCAGGCAATCCTTTACAGCAGAACGAAAAACCATACTGGTTACCGTAGCACCTGAAACTAAATCTACTTCTGCAGTGTTTTCCTCGATCATTCTTTCAGTCATTATTTTGAGGGCTTTGCCTCCCACAGCCTCAGTTTCCTTGTAATCACCTAACTGAATATCCACAATTTCAGATTCGCTTACTGTAACTGAAATATCAAAGTCACCGTAAAATCCGTGGCAAACAGCAGTATAAGTACCTGCTTTCATCCCTGCTTCCGGTTGAACTTCTGTTTCTGGCTCTTCTTCTACTTGGGGTTGAGGTTGCTGTTCAACAGCTGATTGTCCACAAGCAGTTACAAACAACATAATTAATGCTAAAATTAAACATAATTTTTTCAATGCATTCCCTCCAAAATTGTATTTTCATTGATCCATAGTCATTATAAATCTATATCAAAAAAATGTCAATCTCATCCGTAAATTGTTATTTTTTTACATAAATTAACAGACTGAAAGTCAAAAAACCCCTTTACAGAATTAACTTTTTCCGCTATAATAAAATACGTTGTCGGGATGTGGCGCAGTTTGGTAGCGCACTAGCATGGGGTGTTAGGGGCCGCAGGTTCAAATCCTGTCATCCCGACTAAAGCCACAGATGTAAATCTGTGGCTTATTCTATTTCAATATTTCTTTTAATATTCTCTGCAAACTCTTTTGCCCTTTCTTTTATATTTTTTACTTTTTCTATGTCTCCCGACTTGTTGGCAGTTTCCATAAAGGCGAACCTTGGAGGAAGCATAAAGGTTTTATTTATATTTAATGCACTTATAAGCTGTTGGGCTACAATATCACTTCCGCTGAAACCAGATACGATTATGGAATAGAAATATTTATCATAAAACTTCCTTTTTCTGTAGAGTGCTGTTAAACGGTTTATTACCGCTGACATATTGGCAGTTATAGAGTCATTATAGTTGGGACACAGCATCATTAAAATATCACAGTCTAATATTGCAGGATACACTTCTTCAACCATAATTCCCCCATAAAAACAGTTGTTACTATGAGAATAGTGTTTACACTCCTTGTAGGAACAACCTTTACAATCTACTACTGCACCGTTTTCTATATGTATTTCCCTAATTTGGTAACCTTGTAAATTATCTTTAACCATTTTCCAAAGAGCATAGGTGTTAGATATTTTACTACTCCCTGAATATAAGGTTAATATTTTTGGATTTGCAATTTTCTTAGTATCTTCCAACATTCGTTCTACAACCTTCTTAGAATCTAATAATAGAATGTCTTCCAAGGATGCATTACTTTCTGTAACAGCTTGCTGTATGCTGAAATTTCTTAATGAACCCGTTGCCTCTGACAGAGGACGTCCCGGAAACCTACAACCAGCCATATTTGCATAGAAAATTGTCCTTCTTGCCTCAAATCTGGAAAACAATTCATTATTGGAGTTAATCAGTAAGCCTCCTGTTGAATTTTCCATATAATTTGAACCAGATAACCGTATTTTTTCAAGAATTTTCATATGTTCAACATTTATTCCCGAATCCCCTAATTCAATGGCAAAAAGTATTCTTTTATTTTTAAGATCCTTTATATTATCTGCAGATGTAATCACTTCATGTTCATAATTATTAAGAGAAAAATTAAGCATTTTCTCCAATCTTTCAGATGTTTTAGGTTTAAGAACGGTTATTTTATTCATATTACTCTCACCTACCATATTCCCAATCCCTTAATAGGGACCTACTGCCATTACTGACCTCTTACTTCTTAAGTTTTTCATATGTATTTTTAATTCTTTCAAATAGACTAGCTGGCATTTTAATTTTTTCTATATCCAGTCCAGAAGGTAAATTTCTGTTTTTAGCTCCCATGTATACTCCTGCTAAATAATTTGAACTATAGTGATACTCCCCCTTAATAGTATTCACAATTGATATTGCTCCCGAAGAAAGTGCAGGAGCAATATATGGTTTGTATCCCGTCTCCCTTACTTTCAAATTGGCTTCCACCGCAAACTTGGTCAGTTCCTTTGAATGTTCATCATTGTAGTCAGTTATACTGTTAGCTATAATTAAATCTTTGCCGTGAGGTCCAAAGGCTCTTCCTTCATATTGGTACATTGAAAACTTCTCATATTTCTTTGAATAATACAGAGCTCTGGCATGCATAACCCCTAGCCCGTAACCTTTTATTTGCTCTGGTGCCAGCCCTCCCCTGCTCTCTTTTAGCACTACTGAACAAAGTTGGTCTACCGGGTCTGAAACTACTGCAAAAATACCTTTAAAACTTCTGTCTGCTGCCCATGAAGCATATTCTTTAATAATTTCTGAGTTTTCCTTTAATTGAACCATTCTTACATCAACATCTTCTTTGCCTACAGGAGGTACTCCCTTCGATGCACAGAATACAAATATATCACAATTGAAAAGTTCTTCTTTACTTATACCCTCTACATAGGGCAGAGAATCTTCGAAAGGAAAAGCTACCTGATTCATTTCATATTCCCATCTTTTGATTTTTTCAGGATTTCTATCATATATGCCAATAGATTCCACCGTATCTCTGCCTAATACTTTTAGTCCAATTAATAGGGTGCTCCCAACATCCCCCAAGGCAAAAATATTCACTTTCCTTTTCCTGAATTCCTCCATATAAAAGCAGCTTTCATAATCATAATAGTTGGTATTCACTGCTTTTATTTTCCTTTTTTCTATAAGTTCTTTGATTTGTTCGGGAAGATTATATTCTACACCCGTTAACTTAAGCATATTAATACTTTCTTCCTTAAGATACAAATCAGAAGGATGATTTACAGCAAATGTTTTCTTTGAATTTTTTCCTAAGTCCGTAAGAAAGTATAACTCATTACAATCTGCTGGAATATTATTTATTTTTTCATACTTATAGTTATCTGACCTTGAAAATAAATATTTATTTTTAAATTTATAATAGTACATTATTTAATTATCCTTTCTAATTTTAACAATGTTTCTATACTCACATCTAAATATCTGGATGCTTCTTTATTTAAGTCATAATAGATATTTTCACCTAAATAGGGCAGTCTTGGAGATAATAGAACTTCTCCCAACCTTTTAACCGTAAGATTTTTTTCGAAGATTTCTTTAAATTCTGTTTCCAAGGCCAAAAGTATATGTTTAGCATTTTTTAAGCAAGTCATGGAAAGATTGTATATGGCTTCATTGGAAGCTCCTTTTATAAACATAGGAGAATAGTAAGGAAGTATTAAATTTATGGAAGGGATTAAGTTTCCTATAGTTTCACTATCCCAACCGATACCATCCCCTCCTAAGAAAGGATACATTAAATTCTCGTTGAACCATATTCTTAAATTTGGAATAAAGTAGGCACAATCCGCATCCCTTCCCTGAATATACATTAAATCCTTGCCTCTTCCCGACATAATACCTACAATAATCTTTTTTACATTTATGTTGTATCTCTTTAATACAGGATCTATCTCTTTTATTCTGTAGCCTTTATGTAGCAAATCATCCACCAATATTACCGGTTTTCCAAAGGAATGTATAGTCTTTACCTGATTTTCAATGGGAGAATAAAAGGGATATTCTTTTATTTTAAACCTCCTTGCATCGGAAGAATAAACTTTTTCCGTATGAAGGGACTTTGTTACCGTATTGGGTACTATCATCCCCTTCAAAATATTTCCGAAAGGAACAACCATGCACTCTCCTAAAACCCTTGGTTTCAGGGGCTCATTAGGTACATTGTTAAGACTGCATATTTTGTTTATTAAAATTTGATTCAATATATCGTTGTCAATTGAAAGTACCAAGTTACCTGGATACAATTCTGTTATTGATTTTTGCAATCTTTTTCTTGCATAGGCAATTGCCTTTTTTACATTTTTGTTTTCATTTAAAGGTTCTTTTATGAAACTCTCCAAGTTAAGGGTCAGACAAATAGGAAACTTTATATCTACTCCATATACGGTTATATTTTTACTTTCATCATAAATTTTCGTAAAACCCTGAAGTTTCAAAATATCCAAAACCTTGAGATTTTCCCTATTCAACAATGTATTGTGGTAAAGAACATATACATGGTCATTTCGTATACAATAGGATAAAGTTTCTGTAATTAATACTTGCTCCATATTGTCATAGGGCATATTCGGATTAATAAATACTCCATCTATTACTATAATACTGCCTGCCGTTTTTTCCCTTAAGAAATTGGCAATGTACAAACTTTCAAATTCCTCAAATACTTCTGAAGAACTTATTTCATGAAAGGCAGCAAATCCTATGAGTTTATTTGAATCCTTCGTATCTCTTATGACCAACAGTTTAATTCCCTTCGAAATTAACTTCTCACCAATATTCTTATATAAATTAGTGTGCATGAAAATATAATGTCCGATTTCATCCACTAACTTTTCACTTAAGTCATTAACAATTTCAAAGGAAAAGGGTTTGACTTTAAGTATACCTTTGTTTAAGGGCTCCCTAATATATAGATTCCTGTCGTATATAAATTTCTGTGCCATTGGGTCTATTAAATTTGATATGTCCCTGTTGTTATCTATATTTTCCCTTATTTGAGTAGAACTAATATCCTCCAAATAGACTGGTAGCTGCAATTCTATAAGTGTACCCTTTATTCTTGCTTTTGCCTCAGATGCTTTTTTTATAACTTCCTCAGACAAATCATCGGCAGTTCTTTTAAATACTATATGGTTAAAGCTGTGGATTGAATTTTTAGTAGGCCTTGCCCTATATGCAGAAGCATTTATTATAACATCGCTTCCCACCACTATATGGACTTCTTTGTTGGGGAATAAGGATTTAAGAACTTTCAAGTCTTCATTATTGGATAAATTTATGGGTATGTCGTCTGAAAATAAGAATACATCTAGTTCATCGGCTATAGACATATTTATTATTTGCCTTCTTATCATTCGAGGCTGTACCTTCTTTGACCAGGAAAATTCATCTACGGCTAGGTATACCGTATATCCTAAATTTCTTATTTCCGTAACAATCCCCTTGTGGCTTAAGGAAAAAGGATCGAAGGTTCCTGGGAAAAAGGCAATATTTCTGTTTTCTATTATTTCAAATTTCTTATTGTAAAACTCATAGTCGCTAATAAATCTGTAAATATGGTTAAAAGATGCAGAATTATTGAAAAAGAACAGATCGCTTAATTCTTTTTCACTTATAAGAGTCAGTAATTTCTTATAAATTAGGGAAAATATTTTATATTTTTGTTCCAAGGACAATACCTTGGAGCCGAAAATATCCTGTCCTATTACCAGGAAAGATTCCTGTTTTACCTGAACATTATAGTTTGCCAGACCTCCTAATATAATCCCCAGCATCTTTACAAGTCTTTTCTCGTAAACCCTAGTATCTTCTCCGAATCTTTCTTTGTATTCCGGATAATACTGAACCATTACACCAAAAGTATCTATTACCAAGGCACTGGTTCTTGCACTGTTATTATTGTAAATATTTTTTAAATCTTCTATAAATTCGTCTAATTCCCTAGGAGATAAAAGCATTACAAATTGACCCAAGTATTCAGGAATATACTTGGCATATTGCATTTCATCTATTTCAAGACCCTTAATAAGCTCAAAGGCTATTTCATTTCTTTGGTCAATAGTAAGCATATGACCTAATTCAACCAGGGAATTTCCTGCTTTATTACGCACTGATTCCTTTGCACTTACTTTAACTAAATTAGCCAAATGTGTTGCCGTCTGAAGGAGGGCAACTTCCTTCTTATAGGAAAGGTTTTCCATAATATAGTCAATACTGATTGTTTTTACATTCCAAGGTGTGGCAGCCTTTAAATTATTTAAAAATATATCTGATGTCTTATACCAGTCTCCCGTCAAAAGTCCCCTGTACTTTTCCAATAAATCACTGGAACAGTTTAATGATTTGGCAATTTTATATTTCAAATAGTTAATACATAGGCCTTCATCCGGCGAAAAATCATAAACGATTCCACAAATTTTATTTAATGGTTCATCATTTAATTTTACTTGGGTTATAATTTTATATAAAACCTGGAAAGCCATAAGTCGGACGCTGTAAGATGGATCCTTAGTTGCGTCCTTTGTATACTCTAAAATAAATAGGAATTGTTCATCATTATATAAATCTACAGGTATACTTAATAGGGAATTTACACTGTTAAATCTTGCAACTTCATCCTCTGTATCACTATGTAAGTAGTCTAGGAATACTTTTAAATATTCATCCCGCCACTTTCCTCTTTCTGAATTTATAACTGAATCCACAAATATTCTTAAAGAATAACCGATCCATTCTTTATGATTTTCTGTAACCTTGTGTCCCGGTGATAGAAATAATCCTAAGTATTTTTTCCACAGGGACAATCCCGCTTTTTCTTCCTCATAACTCATTTTAACATCTGCAGGTATTTCCTTTGTATATTCCATATCATAGTGAACGATTATTTTGCCCATTAAACCTGCAGCCTGACGCCTTATATCTCCTTCTCTGTGAACTAAAAGCTCATATAGAAAATTAAGAGCAAAAAGTTTTTCTTTTTGGGACAAATATATAGAATATTCCTCTAATATATTTATATATGCCCGGATATTCTTCCAATCCTGTTCACTTCGAGCAGCTTCAATCATACGGGTAAAAGTAATTTCATTATTAAGCTTGCTCATTAATGAAATATTATGTTCAATGGCCATATATTTGAAATTCTTTATAACTTCATAGCCATCAATAAGGGCAAAATCTACTTCCTTTACGGGGTGAGGTTCTTCTGAGCTTAGATCAATATTTATTCCCTTGTAAATTAAATAATCCTCAAAATCTTTCAACTTAGCATATACTCTTATATATCTCTTTTCCTTTGCTTCATCTACATCGTCTAATTTGTTGAGAATAATATGAAAGGATTCAGTTAATGAAAAAATATGCATTTCATTGCCATTCTCAGTTTTTTTATTCTTTACTCTGAAATCCGCATATATTAAAATTAATGATTCTAATGACAAATTTTCAAGCTCTAAATCCCAAGTAGAGTGGTTTGCAGCAATAAGGGCAATACCCGGCATATTATACTTGGTGAACCACTGACCAGTATAGTAGTAATGGAGATATGCTACCCTTCTTTTTTCAAGACCTTTACATCCATATTTTCCAATATCATGTCCTGCTGCAGCACCAGAAATCAGTCCAAGATCTACTAGTACTCCAACCTTTTTTAACTGTCTGGCCACATGCATGGCTACATAGTGGACAGCGGCCACATGTTTAAGGGTATTGTATCCGTTTATCTCTCCATCTAGCATCATAAGTTCATATACATAATTTTTGTGGAATCTATCTAAAAAGTTAACATATTCTTCCTTATTGGGAAGGTCATTGATTTCTTCATCTGTTAAAAAATTAAATTTTGTAAATATATCATTATTTATTTTTTCGTCATGTTTTAGAACAGTACGCAATATTTCAAGGTATATTAGGACTGCTGTTTCATACTTAGGGCTTAGCTCTAGGCTCACTGCTTCAGGGAAAGACAGGTTCAATACATATTGAAAAATATATAAAAGCCAGTCATCTGGAGGCTCAGAACACACATTGTCTAATATATCTTGACATAGATCTAGTACACTTTTACAAGTTATTTCTTCCTTGTTTATTAATACTAATAAGTTTTCTACAAAGTACTTATTTATTAAAAAAGACTGAATTCTTTCCTCGGAAACGTTTATCTGGTTTAAAAATTTTTTCCTTGTAAGACTGTGTAATATTTCTCTATGAATTACATTTAATGATGACCTGCTCATAATCCACCCCTATATTCCGATTTCTTGCATTATATCACAGCTAACTTCTCACTGCAATAATTTGTATATATCCACTTATGTCTTGAACTATTCCAATAAATATATTATAGTTTAATAAAATGAACCCCTACCTAACGTAATCCTACTCCGTTGGGTACCCGGGAACCTTATTGACACAATAAAATGGAGGTAATTTATGTACTTATTAACTTACTATTATAATAATAGGCAATCTGTAGGGTTTTTAAACAAAGAAAAAACTGGCATAGTACCAGCTACAAGTGTTATACCCTCTTTTAATGCCTTGGACATGCTGGGAATCATTGAAGTATTCGACAAACTTAACTTGGAAGAATTAAGTGAGAAAATTAGTTTATGTACTGAAGAAATAGATATAAAGGAGGTAAAGATCTTAGCACCAATTCCCTATCCTAAAAGAAATGTTCTTTGCTTGGGAAAAAATTATTTAGACCATGTCCGTGAAGTTAAAAGTTTAAAAAACGTAAATTCGGATATACCTGAAAAACCGATTTATTTCAGTAAAATTGCTTATCCTGCAATAGGTCATGAAGATTTTATTGACTCCCACTCCCATATTGTGAAAGAATTAGATTATGAAGTTGAATTAGCCATAATAATAGGGAAGAAGTGTAAAAATGTATCCATAGAAGAAGCTGAAGACTGTATATTCGGATATACTATAGCTAACGATATTTCTGCAAGAGATATTCAATCCTCTCACATTCAGTGGCACAAGGGTAAATCCTTTGATACATTTTGTCCCTTAGGACCTTGTATAGCTCATAAATCAAATTTTGCTTTTCCGCCAAAGTTAAAAATTCAAAGCTTTGTTAATAATGAATTGCGACAGAATGGTAACACAGGGGATCTAATATTTGATATTCCAACCATTATCAGTGATATTTCTTCTGGAATTACACTTTATCCGGGAGATATAATACTAACGGGAACTCCAGCAGGAGTAGGGGCAGGTTTTAATCCGCCTAAGTATCTAAAACCTGGAGATAAAGTAGATTGCGTTATCGAAGGTATTGGAACCCTTTCTAACACAATCAAATAGGGGGCACAAGTGTGTCCCTCTTCCTTAGAAAATATTCTCCAAGGATAAACATTCATTTTCATTAATTACATTAAATAAATTGATCAGATGCTGAATTTCTACTTGTGACAAAATTTTATCTTCGTTTAACACACACATATATAGCTGTCTAATAGAAGAATCTATATTGTCGATGTCTTTTTGATTAATAAAATATATCCATAACTTTCTAATTTCAATCCATCTATTTAAATACTCATTTATGTTTTCCTTCGCCCTTTCCCAATCCCCTCTTTCCATAGTCTCAGATAAATTACTTAAATTATCCCAATAGTATTGGGTCACAGGTTTTACAGAAGTATAATAAAACCATCCCCATAATCCCAATAATATAAGGAGTATGGATAAGGAAATAACAACCATTCTCATAACTACCTCTTATAAAAAACAAATCTATCGTCTTCATCAACAAAACCGTACAGCACATCCTTGGTCTTTAATTTTTTTTTCTTTAAATTTTCATCAAGACTTTCCCGGGAAATATTATATTTATTTAAATTATCATACATTATCTGGCCATCTAAAATCACGGCAATGGGAAGTCTTTTACATCTTTTTCCTGACTGACTGTCTGGTGCTACCACGCTTACATCACCATTAGTCTCCATAATAACATAATCTATATCTTCGAAGTTATAGTAGCCTTTTAGGCGTATTTGACTTAGTATATCACTCATATCTACTCTCAGTCTATTCATATCTTTAATGTTAAACTTTCCATGATCGAAAATTATTGTAGGCGTACCGTTTATTATTTTTCTGATTGAATTACTTTTTAGGGAAACATATGATAAAAGACACTGGAGGAACATTATTACGGCTGTAGCCATAAATCCATTAAGTAAAGGAGCATCCAAATCTTCCATAGGCATAACTGCCAGCTCTGCCAACATAAGTGATACAACTAAATCAAATGGCTGAAGTTCTCCAAGATCCCCCTTCCCCATTATACGCATTGCAATAAGCAAAATTATATATAGTATAACAGCTCTTATGGCAACAATAATCATTTATCTCCTCCCTAAGTCCAATATTGTATATTTTATCCCTAACTACAAAAAATATTAAAAGCTCCGAAGATATCTTCAGAGCTTTATATGTTAATTATTAAACCGCTTTATTTATAGCATTTTTCATTTTAGCAAAAATCATTCTTCCTGCTGCAGTTTGTAAAACACTGGTAACAGTTACTGTTACTGTATCACCTATGCATTTTTTGCCTCCTTCAACAACTATCATTGTACCGTCATCTAAGTAGGCTAATCCTTGACCAGATTCCTTTCCATCCTTAACTATCATAACAGTCATTTCTTCACCAGGAAGAACAACAGGTTTTACGGCATTTGCCAACTCATTTATATTTAATACTTCAACTCCTTGAAACTCTGCAACTTTGTTTAGGTTGAAGTCATTGGTCAATACTTTACCCCCTAAATCCTTTGCCAGCTTAAGAAGCTTCACATCAACTTCTAAATCTCCATAATCCTTAGATTCTATATGAACATCTACCAACTCGTCTTTTTGAAGTGCATTTAAAATATCCAATCCCCTTCTTCCCCTGTTTCTTTTTAGGCTATCTGAAGAATCTGCTATATGTCTTAATTCTTTAAGAACAAATTCAGGAATTATTAAAGTACCTTCAATAAAACCAGTTTTACATATATCCGATATTCTTCCATCAATAATTACACTGGTATCTAAAATTTTGGGTGCTATTAGTTCTTTTTTGTTCCTATCATATTTTTTGTTAGTTGATGGTTTTTTTAAGTTCAGCAGCTGTGGCCATAAAGTATCATCAGTTTTTTTAGTGGCAATCTTTATCCCTAAGTAACCGAAGACCAAGTATAATATAATGGATATTATGGTTCCAATATATTTAATGTGTGAAAAGGGCTGGCTTATAAGAAATGCAATTACAAAACCTATTATAAGTCCTAAGGCTCCCAATATTATATCCATAGTGGAAAATTTAAGTATTTCAGTTTCAAAAGCTTCTACAATTTTTATACTGGTCTTTTTAATATTGGATGAAAGAAGAAAAAATATAATTCCAAAAACTATACTAATACCTATAATTAACAGGATTTCCTGAAAGCTTGATAATTCAAGAAGACCGCTATTTCTTATCGCTACACCAGCTACTGCACCTAAGGATGCACCTGCAACAGCAATAATTACTTTAATTATTTTATCTATCATGTACTCACCTCCTTATAAGTGTACCCAATATATGTAATATTATTTACTATATTACTTAATGTAACATATTTTTTACTATTTGGCTACCATTATTATTAAGTTTTATAGTTTAAAATCTTTAATTTTCCCTTAATTTAGTCTTATATTTGCTAAGTCTATCTTTCAGTTTATGCCCAAGGAGTACAAAGAAAATGCATTAGAGCATATTATTGCTGTTCCAATGCATCTTCATTAATTATTTTGTCCATGTATTCCATTATTTCTTCACTACTCATATCCGTTGAAAGTGCTATTTCACTTATAAGCATCTGCTTGGCACTTACCAGCATTTTTTTCTCTCCCGTTGACAATCCTTTCTCCCTGTCTCTATAAGTTAAATCTCTTACTACCTTTGCTACTTCGAAAATATCTCCTGTCTTCATTTTTGTCAAGTTATCCCTATACCTCTTATTCCAGTTAGAATCATTTATTTCTGCTTTCTGTCTTAATATATCGTACACTTTTTCAACAGATTCTACATCGATGATGTTTCTTAAACCAATATTATCTACATTATCCACAGGTATCATTAATTTCATTTCTCCTATGGGCATTTTCAATACATAATAGTTTTTAACTTCACCTAAAATCTCTTTTGATTCCATAGTTTCAATAATACCGGCACCGTGCATGGGATATACTACTTTGTCTCCTAAATTAAACATACTACTATCGCCTCCTAACAATAATAGTATACACTATTTCCTAACAAATGTCAAATCAGTCATTATACCCCCTATACTAGAGGCTTGTCAATACTTTTTCGTAAATATTTATAATATCATGTCATAATGCTCGACCAATTATTGTATAATTCTCACAAATAAGCTATAATCCTTATATGCTATAGTATTCATATAACTTATAGTATTGTTAATTTTTTTCTTGAAAGAGGTGTTAAAAATTTTTAATGAAAAAATAAATTTTGCCATGGAAACAATATATGAAGCTGGCGAATTAATAAGAAAAAGATTGAAAAACAGGATGGAGATAACTGTAAAAACTGATTTTAATGACTTAGTTACCAACGTTGATAAGGAAACGGAAAAATTTTTAGTTGAAAAAATTAATAATAAATATCCTCTTGACACTTTTATTACAGAAGAAAATACCGTGGCCACAAATTTCGGTGATAAGTGTTGGATCTGTCTCTTATACACATCTCCGAGCCCACGAGACTAAGGCGAATCTCGTATG
>CZCB01001183.1_pt1 | contig 26457 bp, 20 predicted proteins | sample 591991 | NCBI WGS metagenome assembly CZCB01 (sample SAMEA3556809, study PRJEB10932) | anaerobic digester metagenome
AATAAAGTCTTAAGAAGTATATCCTTTGAAAATTTAAAGCTTCCACAATTAACACCCCTGCCACACCTCTATGAACTATTAGACCCTGCCGGAGAAAAGCTAAATACATTTTATATTTACGATGAATATTCAAAGCGACTGAAAGAAATCCGCAAAGAGAAAAGACTTACAGAAAAAAATATAAGGATATTAAAGAAAGAAATAAAAGAAGAAATTCAAAAGAAGCACAATATAAAACTAAATTTAAAAGATGAAGCAATAATCAGCAAATCAGAGAAAGAAAAAATTGAAGAGCTTAATAAGGACAATAATTTAAGAGTGGCTGGTGAGAACTACTTAAACATTATTTATAAAATAAGAAATAGCCATGAAATTGATAACTTAGAAAAAACTTTCGAGAAATTAACCTTGGAAGAAGAGGAAGAAGAATATAAAATTCGACAAAATATTTCCGAGGAAATAAAAGCTCACAGCCACATTTTATTAAAAAACACCTCAGTTATAGGTGAAATAGACTATATTATAGCTAAGTCAAATTTTGCTCAAAAAACTAAATCTGTAGAGCCGGAAATAACAGGAGACCTAGTAATAACCGTAAAAGGCGGCAGAAATCTTAAATTAGAAGAAACCTTAAAAGAAAAACAAATTGAATATGTACCTATTGATGTAAGCCTTAATAAAAATGTAGTTTGCATAACAGGGGCAAACATGGGAGGAAAGACCGTGTCCCTTCGGATGATAGGGCAAATTGCTGCAATGGCTTCTTTTGGCATGTTTGTACCCTGTGAGTATGCAAGACTATGTCTTTTTGAGCACATTTATATTTCAGTGGGAGATGACCAGTCTATAGAAAAGGGACTTAGTACCTTTGGGGCGGAAATAGTAAATTTAAAGGAAGCCATCAATAATTCTTCCCAGAGATGTCTCATTTTAATCGATGAATTGGCTGGAGGAACCAATCCCAAGGAAGGTTATGCAATTACAAAGGCAGTAGTGAATTATCTTAAAAAGAAAGATTGTATTACTGTACTGACCACCCACTACGACAATGTGGCAAATGATGAAGATGTTCAAAATTTACAGGTAAAAGGACTTAAAATTCCTGACGACAGGACAATTGAAATAAGCAGTATAGACCAAGTGCAAAAATACATGGATTACAGGCTAATAGAAGTGAAGTACAGCAGTGATATTCCAAAAGATGCACTGAAAATAGCCAAGATGGCAGGCATTCATGAAGAAATTATAGAAGATGCAGAAAGATACTTGTAAAAGCAGGGGACCTTGTTCCAAATTGAAAGGAGGATACATGAAAAGCAAATTAAACTTAAATCCTGAGTTAATTGACAGTGCCCGCTCAGCAGCTAAAAACATTGCAGAAGACGTTCAGAAATTCATTGACAAAAACACTACTGTGGCAGTTGAAAGAACTATTGCCCGACTCATGGGTGTTGATGGTGTGGATGAAATAGATAAACCCCTTCCCAATGTGTTAATAGATGCCATCAAGGAAGGTGGAGGACTATCCAAGGGCGCAGCCTTCTGGATTGGAAATGCAATGGTTAATACGGGAAAGACTCCACAGGAAATTGCGGAAAAAGTAAGCTCTGGAGAAATTGAAATCACAAAGCTCCCCATTGCCTCAGAAGATAAAATACTGGAAGCAGTATATAAAACTGCAGAGGAAATGGTGGAAAGAATTAAAAACAACCGAAATAGAAGAGACGAATATTTAAGAACACTAGGAGAAGGAAAAAAACCCTACCTATACGTTATAGTTGCAACAGGTAATATATACGAAGACGTTCTGCAAGCCCAGGCAGCAGCAAAACAAGGTGCAGATATTATAGCAGTTATAAGAACTACGGGACAAAGTTTGTTAGACTATGTACCTTATGGCCCCACTACAGAAGGCTTTGGTGGAACTTATGCAACCCAGGAAAACTTCAGAATAATGCGTAAGGCTCTCGATGAAGTGGGAGAAGAAGTAGGAAGATACATTCGTCTTTGCAACTACTGTTCCGGACTATGCATGCCAGAAATAGCAGCCATGGGAGCAATGGAAAGGCTGGATGTAATGCTTAACGATGCTCTTTATGGAATTCTATTCAGGGACATCAACATGCAGAGAACTTTTGTTGACCAGTACTTCTCAAGAATTATTAATGGATTTGCAGGAGTTATTATCAATACGGGAGAAGACAACTACCTTACTACTGCAGATGCCTACGAAGAAGCCCATACAGTACTTGCATCCCAGTTCATCAACGAACAATTTGCATTAAAAGCAGGACTTCCAGAAGAACAAATGGGCTTAGGTCATGCCTTTGAGATGGATCCTATGTTGGAAAACGGATTTTTATATGAATTGGCACAAGCTCAAATGGCAAGAGAAATATTCCCCAAGGCACCTCTTAAATACATGCCTCCTACAAAGTATATGACAGGAAATATATTTAGAGGTCACTTACAGGATGCCATGTTTAACTTGGTTTCCATATGGACTAACCAGGGAATACAACTATTGGGTATGCCTACAGAAGCAATCCATACTCCTCACCTTCAGGACAGAATGCTGTCAATTGAAAACGCCCAATATATATTCAACAATGTACGCAGCATAGGTGATGAAGTGGAATTTAAGAAAGACGGTATAATCCAGAAAAGAGCCCAGGAAGTATTGACAAAAGCCGAAGAACTTTTAAGAGATATAGAAAAAGAAGGAATATTCAACACTATTGAAAAAGGTAAATTCGGTGGAGTTAAGAGAAGCTTCACTGGTGGAAAAGGCTTAGAAGGCGTTGTAGAAAAGGATGAAAAATACTTTAACCCGTTTATCGATTTAATGTTAGGGGGTGCAAGATAATGGAAAATATCCAAAAGGTAGATTTAACGAAAGTAAAACCCTATGGCGATACATTAAATGACGGTATGGTTCAAATGAGTTTCACTTTGCCAGTACCCTACGGTGATGAAGCAAAAGAAGCAGCAAGACAGTTAGCTGCAAAAATGGGCTTTGATGACCCTGCAGTTGTATATGCTAAAGACTTGGGAGTGGGTTATACCTACTTTATAGTGTATGGAAAATGCACCCATACAGTTGATTATACAGCTATAGAAGTTCCAAAAGTAGATATGGAATTCATGGACAGAGAAGAAGTGGAACAATATATCGAGGAAAATATCAAGAGAAATGTAGTTATTGTGGGAGCATGTACAGGAACTGACGCCCACACTGTTGGAATAGACGCCATAATGAACATGAAAGGCTTTGATGGAAACTTTGGACTTGAACGTTACAAGGGAATTGAAGCTATTAACATGGGAAGCCAGGTTCCCAACGAGGAACTTATTGCAAAAGCCATTGAAACAAAGGCAGATGCAATATTGGTATCCCAGGTAGTTACCCAAAAGGATGTCCATATTGCTAACCTTACCCAATTGGTTGAAATGCTTGAAGCAGAAGGATTAAGAGACAAAGTAATATTAGTTTGCGGCGGTCCTCGTATTTCCCATGAATTAGCACAAGAATTAGGATATGATGCTGGATTCGGCGCAGGAAGCTATGCAAACCATGTGGCAACCTTTGTAGTAAAACAAATAGTTGAAAGAAATCTAATATAGATTACACCTTCCTTACAAGTATTATAAATAATAACACCACCATAAGATGAGATTCTTCTATTACAGTCAGTCTGTTGAAGAATCTCATCTTTTTGTTCATTATATGGGGGCTCTGCTCATATTTCTAATTATATACCTAGGAATAGTTTAGCTAATAACTACAGGGGTATATTTATACTATAATAATTGAAGGAGGATACTATGCATATTGTCAGAAATAATCCTGAAAAATTCAAAGTACCTGTGGATAAACTGAGAAAAATTTGCAGCGTCAGTGAAGATTTAAACTTCTGCCAAACTTCCAAAGACGCCAGTGTACTAAAAGGAGTAATTGGACAGGACAGGGCAGTTAAATCCATGGAGTTCGGTTTAGCCATGGAAGCCCCCGGCTACAATATTTTTGTTTTAGGGCCTCAGGGAACAGGCAAGACCACCTATACCCAAACCGTAGTTTCGCAAATAGCTTCCAATAAGGAAGTTCCCAATGACTGGTGTTATATAAACAACTTTAGCGAATGGGATAAACCCCTAGCTATTTCTCTACCTGCCGGCCAGGGTAAAGTATTTCAAAAAGATATGGAAAAACTTATTACCAACCTTGTAGTATATATTCCCAAAGCCTTTGAAGGCAGCAACTTCCAGCAGCAAAAAGATAACATCCTTCAAAAAATGAATAAAAAAATGACAGAAATATTAAGAGATATAGACAAATTAGCAAGGGATGCTGGATTTGGCATCCAGCAGGCAGGGGGAAGAGTTCTGCTCATACCCATGGTTGAAGACAGACATATTACTCCAGAAGAATTCAATAAACTTTCAGAGGAAGAACGGGAAAAAATAGATGAAAAAAGAAATATATTAGCCAAGGAAATAGATAATAGAATAAGAGAGGGTCAAATGATACAAAGGCTTGCAGAAGAACAAGCGGTGGAAATTGAAAAGCAGACAGCAAGAGAAGCTGCAGAACCCTATATTGAACAATTGAAAGAAAAATATAAGGACATCCCAGAAATTCTTGACTACTTAGACAAGGTACTGAAAGATGCTGCCGAAAACCACGAAATATTCAGCAGTGTCCGCCACAGCCTCAACGAAGATATAGTTAATAGACTCCAGAACGATTCAGATTACTTGGAGGGAGAAGACAAAAACTTATTTGAAAAAGCTGCTTCGGCCAAGGACAGCAAGGACCCTTTTACAAGATACAAGGTAAATCTTTTTGTAAACAATGAAAATACTAAGGGAGCCCCCGTCATAATCGAAAACAGCCCTTATTACTACAATTTATTCGGTAAGATAGAATATAAATCTCACATGATGACTACCATGACAGATTTCACCATGATAAAGCCAGGAGCCATCCACAAAGCTAATGGAGGATATCTTATTCTCCAGGCAAAGGATTTGCTTATGGACCCCTATGCCTGGGGAAGTCTTAAAAAAGCATTGAAGTACAAGGAAGCAGTAGTGGAAAATATAGGGGAACAAAGCCGCTTCATACCTACGGTAACCCTTAAGCCCCAGCCTATACCCCTTAATGTAAAAGTTATTTTAATAGGCAGTTACTTCTACTATAGTTTACTATCATCAGATGAAGATTTCAGAAAACTCTTTAAGGTAAATGTGGACTTTGATGTGGAAATGGACAGAACCTATGAAAATATTCAGCACTACGTATCCTTTGTTGCTTCCATATGTGAAAATGAAAATTTAAAACACTTTAATTGCTCCGCCTTGGCAAAAGTAATTGAATACGGCTCAAGATTAGCAGATAATCAAAACAAACTTTCAACCCGCTTCAATATTGTAAGTGAAATTGTTTATGAAGCCTCAGCTTTAGCAGAAATGGACAATTCGGAATATGTAGATGGAAAACACGTTGTAAAAGCAATAAACAACAAAAAATACCGCTCCAACCGTATTGAAGAAAAAATGCAGGGACAAATATTAAATAGAAAAGTTCTCATAGACACGGAAGGAGAAGTAGTAGGCCAGGTAAACGGCCTTTCTGTCATGGGAGTGTCCGGCTATGCTTTTGGACTGCCTTCCCGTATTACCGCTAGAACCTACACAGGACGAGAAGGAATAATCAACATTGAAAGAGAAACAAAAATGAGCGGCAACATCCATTCTAAGGGAGTACTGACCTTAAACGGATACTTAGGTGCAAAATTTGCCCAGGACAAACAATTAGGACTTACTGCTCAAATTACCTTTGAACAGCTTTACGGAGGAGTGGAGGGAGACAGTGCTTCCAGTGCAGAACTCTATGCAATCTTATCCAGCCTTTCCGAAGTTCCCATTAAACAAAACCTTGCCGTAACCGGCTCTGTAAACCAGATGGGAGAAATTCAGCCCATAGGTGGGGTCAATGAGAAAATTGAAGGTTTCTTCGACATATGTAACCTGAAAGGACTTACAGGAGACCAGGGAGTTATAATACCGGAAAGCAATATAGATAACCTAATGCTTAAAGATGAAGTGATAGAAGCTGTTAAAAACAATAAATTCCATATTTACGCAGTTAAGAGTATCGAAGAAGGAATTGAAATTTTGACAGGAGTTAAAGCAGGAGAAATAAAGGAAGACGGCGAATATGAAGAAGGCACCATATTCTACCTAGCAGACAAAAAAATCAAAGAGTTCAACAAAGTCCTTACCCCCTCAGAAGAAGGGGCATAAACCTCAGAGGTGGAGTCTCCCTAACTTTAAAAGGGATACTCCACCTCAATCCTCTAATTTTCTATGCAACTTCTTACTAAATCAATTACAGCAGTAGCAGCCCTTTCCCTTATAGTTTCCCTTACACCAGTAGCATGAATTTCCTTAACCTTGTACTTTCCATTATAATATACACATACATATACTAGGCCTACGGGTTTTTTCTCACTTCCGCCACTGGGTCCTGCAATTCCCGTAGTAGAAACACCTATATCTGCTCCTGCAACCATAGCAGCACCATAGGCCATTTCTTTGGCCGTTTCTTCACTTACGGCACCATATTTTTCTATAGTATCCCTATTCACATTCAATGTTCTGACTTTCGATTCATTGCTGTAGGTAATAAAACCTTCTAAAAATGATTTGGAAATTCCGGGATAACTGATAAGTCTGGATGCAACCAAACCACCTGTCAAGGATTCAGCCACAGCAATAGTTAAGTTTTTTTCCAACAATAACTGGGCTACCTTATCCTCTACCTTTCCGCTATCAATAGCATAAGCATTATCCTTTCCAAAGCGGTTGATCAATTCTTCCTTTACAGGTTTTATTAATTCTATACACTTTTCCTTACTTTCAGCCTTAGCTGTAATTCTGAATACTACTTTTCCTGCACTGGCAAAGGGAGCAATAGTTGGATTAGTTTGTTCCTTAATTAAATCAATAACCATTTCTTCTGCTGCAGACTCCCCTATATTAACCACCACTATCTTCTCTCCATATACCACCCAATTGGAAAACTGCTTCAAATAAGGTATTACTGCTGAGTCCATAAGAGGTTCCATTTCCTTTGGAGGTCCTGGCAGGAGTATTCCTATTTTATATTTTCCATCCCTGTTCCTTCCTCTATATATACATCCATTGGCAGTACCGTTAGGATTATTAAGTATTATGGACCCTTCTGGAAAATAGGCCTGCCTTAAGTTGTTCTTAGGTATGTTTCTTCTGAAACGTTTATACATCTCTATTACGTGCTGATAGCTTTCTTCATCATAAACCATTTCAAGGCCAAAAAATTCCGCTAAGGCCTCCTTGGTTATATCATCCTGGGTAGGTCCCAAACCTCCCGTACATATAACTATATCAGCTCTTGCAAAACCTATTTCAAAAGCATTCCTGATTCTGTCCGGATTATCTCCTACCACTGTTTGATAATGTACATCAATAGCTATTTCAGCTAATTTTTTAGAAATATATGGGGCATTGGTATTAAGGATATCCCCGTGTAAAAGCTCACTTCCGATACAAAGAATTTCAGCATTCATCACTTTCCTCCAAATGTAGAATATAAATTAAATATAAACTAAAAAATAATATATTACAAGAGTTAAGACATAGAGGGTATCTTCTTTTTTATTGATTACTATAACCACCAATGCTATAATAAATTCCGAGGAGGGATTCCATGCTACCGAACTTTAAGCCAAAAACACTTACAATAATTAGTTTATTATTTACCTTAATGGGAGCTATATTCATTTTATCTTCACAATATATCGGTAGAGGGGCAATTCGTCTTGCCATGATCATACTTATAATATTCTGTAGTATTAATCTAAAAACCTCCTACTATTTATCCCTTAAAGAAAAAATAACCCATCTTATTGCTATAATTTCAGCCCTTATAGGTTTATACAAACCTGAGTTTACAATGATTATTTTAGGAATATTTCTGCTTTACATGACACTGCCTCTATATGTTAAAGCAATTAAAAACAGAGACTATTCTGATTTTATAACATTAATCATATCTGGAATAGGTATATTATTTGCCCTGTTCTGTATCTTAAATTCCAAAGCAGCCTTAAAGACTGTAATAATTATAATAGGAATAATTTTTACGATTGCCGGCTCCCTTACCTTTTACCAAGGCCTTACCCGAAAAGAAACAACCTGAACTCTGTAATATTAATGTAATATTACTTCCCTAAATTTATGCTATATTATAACCATAGCTTGTCGGCACATGCCGTGATTATTACAATCAAATTACAAATGAGTCTATAATGTTGACTACATAAAATCACAATGCTATAATCTTTAATGTCGTTGTGCTGACACACAATGAAGGTATTGGGGACCTAAACACCCGCAAAAACAAAAATTCATAGGAGGAATAGAATGAAAAAGGTATTATCACTTGTATTGGTAATCGCTATGGTTCTTTCAAGCTTTACTGTTGCATTCGCAGCTCCAAAGTTTGAAGATGTAGAAGGCGATTACGAAAAAGCCATTAATACATTAACTGGCTTAGGTGTAATAACAGGTTACGAAGACGGAACTTTCAGACCTGAAAGAGTTGTAACAAGAGCTGAAATGGCTAAATTAATAGTTGAAATTCTTGGTTACGGAAAATTAGTTGAAGGTTCAAAGAGTAACTTTACAGATACTCAAGGACACTGGGCAGATCCATGGATTGCTTTAGCAGCAGGAAGAGGATTAGTTGTAGGAACTGGTGATGGAAAATTCACTCCAGACAGAACAGTTTCTTATGACGAAGCTATTACAATGATAGTTAGAGCACTAGGTTATACTGATGATTGCAATGAATTAAAAGGTATGACTTGGCCAACAAACTTCAAAGTTAAAGCTGCTGACTTAAAACTTACTAAAGATGTTAATTTATCATCAGAAGGAGCAGACAGAGGTGGCGTAGCTCAGCTACTATTCAATGCTTTAGAAGCTAATCTTGTAACAATCGACAGTGACGGAAATGTAAATTACATTAAAGATGGCGATGAAAACAAAATACTTCTAAATACTTTAGCAAAGAAAAACAGATTTGTAGTTGCACCAAAACACCTTGATAAAGATCATAAAGAATACAAAGGTGACATAGTAGACTTAGCTCCATATATGTATCAGGATATTAAAGTATTTGAAAATGATGATGATGAAGTTGTTTATGTAACTAAAGTTGAATCTGAAGTAAAAGTAGGAGAATTCAGAAAGACAGTAGATGATGATGGTGATGTAGTATATGAAGGCAAGGTAAATATAAGAATAGATGGAAAGAACAAAGCTTATAAACTTGCTTCAACTGATACAGCTGTTTTCTATAATGGTGTAGAAGTTTTCATGAATGAAAAAGAAATGGAAACAGGTAGAGAAGATGGAGATACTACAAAGGCTAAAGAAATAGTTGATTTACACAAAGCAGCAGCTACATTTGTATTAAATAGCAAGAATGAAATAGTTGGAATTATTGCTGAAAAATACACTGATGCCACAAGAGTAGCGAATGAGTATAATGGAAAAACAAAGTTTGAAGGCTTCTTGTTGCCACTAGACGATGATGATAATGTAGATTACACTAAATTAACCGTTAAAGGTGCTGTTGATACATTAGAAGACATTGAAGAAGATGATGTAATAGTATTATTTGCTGGAGCAGGTTTAGTTAATGCTAAAGCTAATGAACCTGAAAAATTAGTTATTGAAGTAGTAAGAGATACTGTAGAAGGTAAAATTACTGAAACTAATAAAGACGGTGATTTCTACATCGATGGAAAATACTATTCAACAAGTCTTTATGCTCCAAGTGGATTAGTAGCAGTTGGTGATGAAGGAACATTCTTCTTAGATAATAAAGGTGATATACTTGATTTTGAACCAGGAAGCGAATCTAGTCCTGTTGATTATGCTATAGTAACTGAATTCTGGAATGGTTATGTTACTGGAAATGGTAAAGAAATAAAACCTGAAATTACATTAGTTAATGCATCAGGAGAAGAAGTAACTTATAATGTTAAATCTTCAGCTAAAATTAAAGTTGGTTCTACTGAATTTCCTTTATTAGGCGATTTAGATGATTCTGCAGCAGGAAACGACCTATTAAAAGTTGAAGTATTAGATAATGAAAAATATACTATAGTGAAATATAGCATAAACAGCAAAAATGAAATTACAAAAATGACATTAGTAAACAATGGTGAAATACCAAAGACTGGAGCAACTACAGTTGAAAGAGATACTACAAAAGCTTCATATGTAATAGCAAACAATGTAGTAGTATTCAATCTTGATGGAGACGACGTAAAAGTAGTAGACAGTTCAAAGTTAGGCGACAAAATAGATGTATTATTCCAAGATAAAAACAAAAATGGAGAAATTAACTTCTTATTTGTTAAGGGATTAGGATCTTCAGACACATATGCATTTATTACAGAAGCAGGTACTGCGCTTAATGACGATGATGTACTTGTTCAAAAAGTAACTGCTTATGTTAATGGAGAAAAGAAAACTTACTTAACAGATGCAATTAATACAGTAACTAGCTCAGCAATAGATGCTTATAAGATCTATAAATTAGAGTTAGATGGAGATGTTATTGAAGGTATAACTCTTGTAGATAAAGTAAACAATAAAAACACACAACTTATTGCTAATGAAACTACAGTAACAAGAGTTACTGGTAACAGAATAAGAATAGGTGAAAATACTTGGTACACATTAGCAGACGACGTAGCAGTTTACGTACTAGATGATTATGAATTTGATGAAGTTGGAAGTGTTTCATCACTTTATGCAGGAGCTAAAGTAGCTGCTTACGCATTTGATGAAGATAACATTGATGATAATGTAATTGAAATATTGTTCGTATTCGAATAATATAAACAAAAAAACACCTTCGGGTGTTTTTTTGACTCTTTGTCAGTTGTCAGGAGTACAGAAAATCTGGCTCTATAATAAATGTTGGGGTGTGTAAAAACACTTCAACATTTTTTTATAAAACAAATAGGCTCTTTGTCAATTGTTGGGGTAAGAAAATCTTAACATAGAATAAAGATACCCAAAATGATTATTAATATGGGCGAGAGAGCAATTTTAGCTAACCGCCCATATTTATGTTTAGACGGTATTTTGAGCATATCAAGTACCGCCCTAATGTGGATGTACTTGACATTATTCTGAGATAATAATGCAATCTAATCCATATACTATATTCTATTTCGAAATAATTTAAAATCCTGACTCCATATGAATTTTTAAGTTCTTTAATTATATTGTTTCCTCTTATCTGTTCAAGCATTTCTATAAAGGTATGTAAAACTAACTTTTATAATTAATAATTTTTTTGTTTAGCATATTCATTAAAGAACTCTGTCTTTAGCTAAAGGCAAAATTTCTCTGTAGTTTATTATATAGTATTTTATTTAGTATCCTTGACTATTTAACTCAATAATATATAATTATTATAGTGGAGGCCAAATAATGAAATTAAAGAATGAAAATAACAGAAAGTACTATAATCTTATTACAGATAAAGAGTTAGGATATTATGTTCCTATAATATTTATTATTTCAGTATTACCACTAATATTTCACGGAAAAGTTATTAATCTACCCATTGAAGAAGCGAATTTTTGGAAAGGTGGTATAATCGATATTGATTTTTTTTGTTANNATACTTTAGCTTCATTGATAGCTTATGGAGGATTGTATTTAAACAATAGATTACCGTTACAGAATGAAAAAAAATACTATGTACTAATGTTGATTTATTTAGTAATGGTATTATTATCAACATTAATGTCGCAATATAAACATGTATCGGTCGTAGGTTTTATTAATATGTATCAAGGTATTTTTGTACTATACTCTTATATCGTATTAATGTTTATATTAATAAATTACATAAGAGGAGAAAGAGATATTAAAATTGTAATGAATTCTTTTATAGTTTTAGTAATTGTTGAAGGCATAATAGGATTAAGTCAGTATTTTGGATATGACTTTTTTAAAACTACATTGGGCCAATGGTTAATAAGTCCGAATGTTCTCAAAGGAGAAAACTTAGGTTTTACTTTCGGTAAGTATACAATATATGGTACTATGTACAACACCAACTTTGTTGGAAGCTTTGGTGCATTGGTACTACCTTTAACAACTATTTTATACATAAATGAAAAGGATAAAAGAAAATCGATCGCATTCGGATTTGTATCACTTTTAGCTTTTGCAACCTGGCTTGGTTGTAATTCAAGAGCGGGCTATCTTGGTATAACTGTAGCGTTTATTATTGGAATAATTGTATTTAGAAAAATAATTAAAAGACAATATAAAAAGGTTTTAATAATATCTACATGTTTTATATTAATAACAATAATTTTTAATACTGTGTCTGGTGGAAGGGTATTAAGGCAGTTTACAAGGTTAAACCCTGTTACAGAGGCAGAAAGAATAGAAAATATTAATAAACAGCAAGAAATTAGATTTGAGGAAGTATCAATTAAGGATAATACATTTACTGTTAGGACCAACAAAGAAACTTTAATAGGTTATATGGAAGAGTCACATTTGAAATTCAAAGATGAAAATGGGAAAATATTAGGTGTAACAACCGATAAAGAAGGTAAAATAACTTTTATAGACGAAAAATATTCAGGTTATAGTTTCACTTTGTATGAAGATATGCCTTCTTATATAAATGCAGATATATACGGTAGGAATTGGGATTTGTATGTTACAGAAGACCAGAGCTTCAACGTAATTTCATTTAACAACAAGCTCGCTCAGCCAGTAGAAGCACCTCGTTGTAAATTGTTTGACGGTAGAGAAACATTCGCTTCAAATAGGGGTTATATTTGGTCAAGAACTATTCCTATGTTAAAAGATACACTAATAATAGGTTATGGTCCAGATAATTATCCATTGGCATTTCCACAAGAGGATTATGTGGGAAGATTTAATGTGGGAAATAAAGGAATGACTGACATAGTTATAGATAAGCCTCATAATATGTATTTACAAACAGCAATAAATACTGGGGTTATTTCTCTATTGGCATTAATGGCCATTTGGATAATATATTTATTTGATAGCTTTATAATTTACAAAGATGGCAATATGGAATCATTTACTGAATATATGGGTGCAGCTACCTTTTTAAGTATTATAGCTTATTTAGTTGCAGGATTATTCAATGACAATGTCGTATCTGTTGCTCCATTATTTTGGATATTATTAGGCATGGGAATAGGTATTAATGGAATGATAAAAACCGCAAAATTATAAAAGGAGATTATATGAAGAGAATATTTTGTCTTGTAATTGCATTATCAATGATCATATCAATGTTAACCACGCCTATAGTTTATGCAGAAGGCGTAGATGGTGAGAATCAAGAAGGAAATCAGGTGTCAAAGGATAGCGCTGATAAATATCTAAAGAATTATAAAAATCATTCGTTATATCTAGATAATAATGGTGATCTACACACATGGGGTTTCAATTATTATGGTCAATTAGGCGATGGATCGTACAATAACAGTACTACTCCTAAGAAGATTATGGAAGATGTAAAAGCATTCAGTATTGGAGGAAATCATTCATTAGCAATAAAGAATGATGGTAGTTTGTGGTCCTGGGGCTATAATTCTTTTGCCCAGCTAGGCGATGGTACATATAAGAACACTGCAACTCCTAAAAAGATTATGGATGGTGTTATAGCTATAAGTGCCGGTGGGAATCATTCTTTGGCTTTGAAAAGCGATGGAACACTTTGGGCCTGGGGTTATAATGCCTTTGCTCAATTAGGCGATGGTACATATAACAACAGCACAACTCCTAAAAAAATAATGGATAATGTTACAGCTATAAGTGCTGGCGATAATCATTCGTTAGCAATAAGAACTGATGGCAGTCTTTGGTCTTGGGGTTATAATGCCTTTGCCCAGTTAGGCGATGGTTCATACAGTAACAGCACGACTCCTAAAAAAATAATGGATAATGTTACAGCCATAAGTGCTGGCGGAAATCATTCATTGGCAATAAAGACTGATGGCAGTTTGTGGGCTTGGGGTTTAAATTCATTTGCTCAATTAGGTGATGGTTCATATAATAACAGTACAACACCAAAAAAGATAATGGATAATGTTACAGCCGTTAGTGCAGGTGGGAACCATTCATTAGCAATAAAAACAGATGGAAGTCTATGGTCTTGGGGCTCAAATGCCTTCGCTCAGTTAGGTGATGGTACATACAGAAATAGTATTGCTCCTAAAAAAATAATGGATAATGTTAAATCTGTTATAGCAGGCGGAAATCATTCTATAGCAGTTAAAGATGATGGATGTGTATTGACATGGGGTTATAATGTATTTGGACAGATAGGTGATGGCACCTATGCAAACAAGACTGTTCCTACTATTATAATAAGTGCTAAAATTGCTGAGGAAACAGAAATAAAAGAAGAAGCAGAAACATATGTCGATGCTAAACCTAATAGGTCAACTGTTTTGATAAATGGAAAGAAAATAAATTTTGAATCCTATAATATTGATGATTATAATTATTTTAAATTACGAGACATTGCTATGGCGCTAGATGGGACTGAGAAGAGATTCCAGGTAGAATGGGATGAAAGTATAAAAGCAATAAAATTGACGGCAAACTCAAGTTACACACAGGTTGGAGGAGAGCTTTCAATTTCAGAGGATTCTACTAATAGAAAAGCCTTGGTAAGTAAGAATACTATTTATTTAAATCAACATAAAATAGAGCTTGAGAGTTACAATATAGATGGCAACAATTATTTCAAATTAAGAGATATTGCTGAACTTTTCGATTTTAATGTTGGTTGGAATCAAGAAACTCAGACAATAAGCATAGATACTGTAAATGAATATATTCCTGAATAAATATATGTCCAGAAGGAATCCAGAGGGGAGGATTCTTTCTGGATTATTATTATACTTCATTGCATAATCCCTTTAAATATGCAAAAAATAACCTTATTACGTATTAAGAGGTTATTATGAGTACTTTAGAAAGAACTTATTCCTTTGTATATAAGAATATTTTAAAAGCTGTAAATCCCTTAAAGAAAAGAATAATTAAAACTGAGTGTATTGTTCATAAGGCTATTAACAATCAGTCTCTTCATATTTTGAGAAATGATGGGTATATTGAGGTATACGAACTTATGGCTGATTATATTGATAGTATTAATGAGGGGGCTGTGTGGGCAGACCAGGATTTAAAGAGCAGCAATCATTTTTACAGTCCTAAGACTAAAAGGGGATTGTATGGTAACAGCAATGCTAAAAATGAATGTGAGTCTTATTACAACAGGGCTATAAATGAATTTCTTTTGGGTAATAAAAAAGAGGGAATGTTTTACTTAGGGGCAGCCTGTCACCTTGTACAGGATGTAACAATTCCACAGCATGCCAATGTAAGGTTACTGGATAATCATCGAAGTTTTGAAAACTGGATTATAAGGATGCACCGACGTTTTCATAAATTTAAGGTGTATAAGGGAGGAATTTATTTAAATTCTATTGGTAAGTATATTGAACTAAACAGCAGGGAAGCTATAAGAACCCATGAAAAGTATTCCCATATTGAAAATGACCATGCAAGGTTTTATAAGATAACATCGGTAGTCTTGGTACTGGCCCAAAAAACAACTGCCGGGGTAATGGTGAAATTTTATTATGATGTACAGAAATTAAAGGCAATATTGTTATTTAAAACTTTTCCTCGCTGATTACTTCAATTCCATTTTCCTTTAATAGTCTTGCTGTTATTCCTTGCCCTTTAATAAGGGTGTTGGTGAAGGTGCCGTCATAAATGTAGTTACTCCCGCAGGAGGGGCTTCTTTCTTTTAAGATGGCCTTTTTTATATTGTATTCATTACATAATTCCAGGGTTCTATTGGCGCCCTTTACAAAGTTGTGGGTTTTATCTTCTCCAAGGGTATTTATTACTCTTTCATCCTTAATTTCGCAGGGATGCCTGGGTACGGGAAGTCCTCCTTCCACTTCAGGACATATGGGAAGGGCTTTACCTTCATCTACTAGTTTTTTTATTTTATCCACTGTCTTGGTTTTACCGTCATATCGGACTTTTTCGCCGCAAAGGCAAGCACTTACCAGGTATTCGTATTTATGTTTCATAGTTTTCCCCTTAGTTTTTATATAATTGTATATAGCTTATTAATAAATTTCAAGGGTAAATCTTCAATATAGTATATTGTTATTATTTGACTTTTCTGTTACAATTTAAATAAAGTCGAATATTGCGAAGGAGTTTTAGTATGGCCAAGGTAATTTCTGTTTCTAATCAAAAAGGAGGAGTGGGCAAGACTACCACTGTGGGAGCTGTAGCTGCAGGGTATAAATTAATAGGTTACAAGGTACTGTGTGTTGACATGGACCCTCAGGCTAACCTAAGCTTCAGTTGCGGAGCAGAAACTGAAGATTGTCCCACTATTTATGAAGTATTAAAAGGAGAGGCTAAGGCATCTTTTTCTATTCAGAAAACATCTTCCTATGACATTATTCCATCAAATATATTATTGAGCGGATTAGAGTTGGAATTTACTCAAACGGGAAGGGAATACCTTTTAAAGGAATCTCTAAGTACTGTCATGGATAAGTATGATTATATTTTCATAGATACTCCACCGGCACTGAGTATATTGACTGTTAATGCCTTTACTGCATCTGACTATATAATAATTCCCATGCTGGCAGATATTTTCAGTTTACAAGGTATAGCCCAACTGTCGGAAACTATTGAAAGAGTTAAAAAGTATTGTAATTCAAATTTAAAGGTTGAAGGTATCCTCCTAACTAAGTTTAACAAAAGAATAATACTTAGCAGAGAAATTAAGGGAACAGCTGAATTAGTGGCTCAGCAGCTGAATACGGAAATATTTGATACCACTATAAGGTCAAGTGTTGCAATTACAGAGGCACAAACCAGCCAACAGGAAATATTTAGCTATGCACCTAATAATACTGCAGTACAGGATTACAAGGATTTTGTAAAAGAGCTTCTTGCGAGAGGGCTGTAAGATGGCAAAGAATAAAAAATCCTTCGACAGAGAATCCATGTATAAAAAAATAATGCCTACCAATTTAAGAAAGGAACCAGAAGAAGCTAAAGAAAAAATTTTAGGTGTGAAAGCTGAAAAGGAAAATATAGAGGAAAGTTCATTCATTAACAGGGAGCTAAATTTAATAAAGGATGAAAAGGAAGAAGTAATTTTATGCAATATTACAGAAAAAATCCTGCTAAAAAAATTCGATGGGGTACTGAAAAAAATGAGCTGCTGCAGGTGTGACAGGTGTAAACAGGATATCGTTGCCTTAGCTCTTAACAACCTTAAGCCCAAGTACATAGTAGCCAATAGGGATGAAATAGAAAAGAAAGTGGATAGTTTAAAAGATGTGGGAAGTGAAGTGACCAGGGAGTTAATTAAAGCTGTAGTTACAGTGAGAAAGAATCCAAGGCACTGATAGATTAACACATAAATAAAGCCAAAGAGTTTTCTTTGGCTTATTATTGTGATTATAAGTCCCGGTGCCCAATCAATCTTTGTTTGGGTGCCAGTTGGGTTCTTATTCGTATACAATTACTGCATTTCTATTTTTAATTCTTAAAAGAACTGTTTCAATTATACGGAAATAGTGGTTTAAATCTTTTGTTTCTAAGTAGGAAGTTACTAAGTCCTGACCCACTGCTAAGTCCATGTATTGACGTTCTGGACATACTAACAGGGCTTTATTTTTACCTATTACTGTAGTGTGGTAGATGTTACCATTTACCATTTTGCTAAGTCTTTCGTACTCAGTAACCCCGGTTCCTGGCTGTATTCTCTGAAGTTTAGTTAACAGGTCTGTGCTTATAATTAATGCATATCTACCAACTAAACCATTATCTAATAATTTTGAAATACCAGTAGCTATATCTTTTACAGGGTTTTCGCCTTCATCCCAGTTGCTTAAAGGAAGTTTTACCGTTCCTTCAGCAGTAAGAAGTCCTTCATAGCCATATTCCTTGTTACCGTTAAATATTAAGTCATCTTCTTTTCTTGCCATTGCTGCACTTGCTTGTAAGGCAGCAGATAAATCTACAGGCATCCCTGTTTTTTCGCTGTGTTCCAAGTCTCTCCACAATAGGGCGAAATCCTGGTTTAATAAGGGTAATTGTTGAATTTTTCTTCCCTTTATTACTGCTATACTTCCTTCTGTTTCTTCTAATTGAGTTATATCATCTACATTTACACTTTGTACGGCAGCACCTAAGGGTCCGTAAAGGTGTAGGAATCTTCTTCCCACCAATACTTTTTTAGCCATATGTACTACTTCTTTGTCTATTTGTGCCCAAAGCTCAGCTGATATTGGTGAACCGTCTCTTGATAAGAAATCCATACTTACCTCCTATTCTTCTAATAAACTTCCTACGCTACCAGGTTCGGAAGCATTTGTAGGTTGAATATTTAATTCTGCCAGCATTTCTCTTACTTCTTCTTCTCCTTCAGCAAGAAATTCTGCTTCTTTCGGATCTAAGTATTTAAGTAATGTTAACAATTCTCCCACATGGGCTTTTTCCTCGTCCCTGATATCTGCAATAATTCTCTTTGCCACTGGGTCATCAGTTGCCTGAATGTGGGCGTCATAAACATAAATTGCTTCTAATTCTCCTGCGATGTTTAATCTTACCGCCTGAATTAGCTCATCTTTAGTTAATTTTCTCGGTACATTTGCGCCAAATGGATTTCCGAAACTTGCCATAGTATCCTCCTATAAAATTATCCTCAATATTAATAATATACCACAAAAAAGCTGGAAGTAAACAACTTTTGTTAAAAATTTAATACTTAGGATAATAAGACCAAAATTCTATTGTCATAAAAAGCAAAAGGCGGTAACTTTCTTATACTCTGAAAAGTTACGCCTTGGTAATAGTATTGGTTTATATAATTGCTTTGGCTAATTTCTTTACCAGATCATCTCCATACTTATAGTGATTTACAATATAGTCCATAGTCCTGTCTTCCAAGCCTGCTGCCGATTGAACTATAGGTATGGCTTCTTTAACGGTAATTTCCTTTTGTTTCTCAAGATAGTCTTCTATAAACAACATTGGATCCACTGTGTTCATGAAGACAGTGCTGTCGCATTGGGCCCTGTCCCAAAAATTCTCATACTTACATAAACGTATTTCAAAGTGGAGGTGGGGCCCTGTAGAATCTCCTGAACTTCCTGAATATCCTATTATATCCCCTGCTTTTACCCTGTCGTTGCTGTTAACAGTATAATTCCTTAAATGACTGTACAAGGTGCCATATTTTCCGTGGTACAAAACCACATAGTAGCCATAGCTGTTGTTGTAAGTGGCAATCATAACCTTACCTTCGTCTACGGCATAAACGGGGGTATTAAGAGGAGCTTTCAGGTCTACACCATTGTGCCACCAATAAGATTTGTCATTCACAGTTATATTTCTTTTCCCATAGGGGCTGTTTACAGTTATATTCTTTAAGGGCAAGTGTTTTAGCCTTATATTCATAATATCACATCCTATGAATATTGTATTCCTAGGATGGTTTTATGTTATAGAAAGAAGTGTATAATAATACCTGAAATAATAAAGTTGTAAAAAATAATTTTTGTAATTATTCATTGCAGCTGTAAAATTGAAAGCTTTCACTTTACATAAGTCTGTTATTATTTGCTAAATTAATTAATAAAGGTTTAAATTGTTTAATTAATTTTAATATAGTGAGGAAAAAAGAAGTTTTGTTCACCTATCCACTAAGTTATCCACAGGTGTTGATAAAATTGTTAACAACTCTTAAATTTGAAGACTTTAAGAGGAAAGTTTGTCAATAGTTTTTTTGAAATTTCTTTAAAATATTTTTTATTGAAATATCAATGTTATATTAATATTACTTGTCCACAATTAATTCACACTTGTGGACAAGTTGATAAATGTGTTAACTTGTATGAAAAGTATAATTATTAAGTACAGGAAATGATATAAATATACAATATTCGACAAACCCATCATAAAGACACACCTAGGTGTGCCTTTATGATGGGTTTGCTATTCGGAGGTAAAGTTTATAGTTCTGGCTCGATTAAACCGTAGTTACCATCTTTTCTTTTATATACTACATTTACTTCATCTGTATCGGCGTTTAAGAAAACAAAGAAGTTATGTCTTAGTAAATCCATTTGTAAAACTGCTTCTTCGATATTCATGGGTTTAATAGCAAAACGTTTTGTTTTTACTACTTTGAATTCTTCTTCGTCCTCGTCTTCTAAGGGCTCTATATTTTCAAATTTAATTGATCCGTTACTATGTCTTTTGTTCAGAAGCTTGGTTTTATATTTTCTGATTTGTTGTTCTAATGATTCCACAGCTTCATCTAAAGCATTGTACATGTCATCTGAAGTTTCTTCTACACGTACAATCCTACCACTGAAAGGAATAGTTACCTCTACCTTATGTATTTTCTTTTCAACGCTTAAAACAACCTTTGCTTCCACATCCTGCCGAAAAAATTTGTCAAGTCTTTTCAACTTCTTGATGGTAGATTCTCTTAATGCGTCGGTAAGTTGAATATTTTTGCTATAGATAGATAATTTCATGCAGTCAGCCCCTTTCAAGTTATTTATTAATATATATTTAAATATTACCCAATTATGAAATAAATAAACAGTATTTTAAAATCTTTATAATGTATAAAGGAAAAAAGGTATAAAAAAGAACACTCCATTGTTGAAATGTTCTCATTGTGCACTACTATGTTACGTCCTTGGGTAAGATTCTTACTCCGCATTGTAGATAGGTTGTTTTTTAAGTGCCATTTTCTTAAAGTTTGAAGAATATTCAAATATGGCAATATACTTATCCACGAAGCTTACGATCCAGGCTTCTTTTGACTTTGGAAAACCGAAAGGAAACATATGTCCCTTTATTATATTTTCTTCTTTTTTGTTCAGGTTAAAATACTTGCTGGCATTTTCAAAGGCTATTATAGGATGTGCCAATGCATGTTTGATAGAATCTGTTATAATTCTCAAACTGAAACTCTTTTTAAATTTATATAGGAAAAAGTCATGGAGCAAGGCACCTCTTATGGTTGACTCCCAGTCTAAATTATATTTGTAAGCCAACTGATAGCTGTAGTAAGCTACTTTTATGGAATGATCGAATACACTTTCATCGTGGTGCTTAATATGCTTCATAGGTTGATATTCTACATGTTCTATTATGGGAAGGGCTACTTCCATAAACCTATTGTCTAAATATAACATCCATCTATCCTTTACTAAAAGATTTTCATAAAATATACTGTTCCATAGTATAACGGATAGTTATAAAAATCAAGTAAAATTTTAATCAAAATAAAAAATTTTTGTCACTAGGAGAACAACCCAAAAGTAATCAAAGCATAATAAAAGCCGATGTTTCCATCGGCTAGTTGTCTATATAAAACAGTTACCTGTATTGTACTCCTATATAATTTGCGGGATTTACCGCTGTACCATACTTTCTTACTTCAAAGTGTAGGTGAGGTCCTGATGATACTCCTGTGGAGCCTACTGCTGCAATGATTTTTCCCTGATAAACTTTTTCTCCAACAGATACGTAAATTTCGCTGCAGTGGGCATATCTTGTGGTAAAACCGCCTCCATGGTCTATATCTACCATGTATCCGTAACTTCCAGACCATCCTGCAAAGATGACAGTTCCTCCATCAGCAGCCTTTATAGCTGATCCTGCAGCCTTAGCCATATCCTGGCCTAAGTGGAATCCTCCAGATCTGGAACCGAAGCGGGAAGATATTATTGAACCGGGAAGTGGATTTATAAAGTATCCCGTTCCTTTCTTTGGTGGTGGTTCCTGAGTTCCCGTTGTTACTATTTGTGTTACGGGCTCTGTTATTACTTTTTCTGATAATACTTCTTTGGCTACCTGTATGCCATTTTGTTCCGTTACAATTGCTTCAACTTCTGAAATACCGTATTTTCCGGCTTTTGTTACAACTTGTTCGTCATTGTACATATATGATACATATGCATATTCTGTTTCGTAAGGAATTTTTTCTTCCTGTACTACTTTTCTCTTTACTTGTACATTTATAAAGGGTTTTGGAACTATTAAGTTTAATTCATCTCCAATTTGTATTCTGTCAGGATCTGAGTTTGGATTTGCAGATATTAAATCATCTAATGACATATTGAAATATTCTGCTATTGTCCAATAAGTGTCCCCTTTTTCCACTATATATGTTCGTTCTTCGTCAGTTCCTTTTATTATGTAGTTTATTAATTCGTCTTTATCTTGAATTTGTTGATTAGTTGCTTTTATTTGTTTGATACTTACATTTTCAACTGTTGTAACTTCTAATAAAGTTTCTTTGTCATAGTCCCTTATGAAATGAGCTTTTACTTCTTCTATAACTTCTTTGGCTTCCTTTTCGGAATTTAATACTCCAACTTGGGTTCCGTCAATAACTATTGCATAGGCTAGTATTGAATAAGTTATATTTTTCTTCAGTATATTGTAAAGTTCTTCTTCTGATGTTATTTCATCATCTTTGGCCTTTGATGGCTCTATTACAAATTTACTTTCTATTGCAATTTCATGATCGACTTTATTTTCTAATTCCTTATCCAACTTTTCCAAAGCGGCATCTAAAAGTTCAGGGTCTCTTACTTTACACAGTTCTTTTCCTTCAGATATAATAGTAAAGCTGTCTGTTGCAAATACATTGTTTTCGTGGGTTTCCAAATAATTCAATGAATAAACTGTACTTAGTATTAGAAATGTTGATAGTAGAACAAAGATTATTCCCTTGGTTCGTTTTGTTAAGTTGTTTAAGTCTGGAAAGTTGAATGGGTGCCGATATTTTTTTTCTTTTAATTGCAAAAAAACATCTGAAGTTTTATTCTTTTTCAAATTAGAAATAAATGATAATATTTGATTTTTCATAATATACATCCCGAATTATTGTTTTTACTAAAACATAAAATATTATACTCATTATATTAAACAAATAACATTTATGTTATTACATAAATGTGCCAGTTTAGAACAAAGAAAAATAGTATTTTCTTTTAATAAAAAAATGATATAATAAAGTACTAAAAGGTACTTTATATATCTTATTCAATTATAGTCGAAGTTATATTGAAAAGTCAACCATTATAATTTGAAAATGTTTTCGCAAACTTTTAACAATAATGTTACAAATATATTACAAACACTAGCAATGGAAAGGGTGCTTATATGTATTTTATTCTTCAAGAAATGCAAATAGATTTAGGGGATACCCCTGTTGAGAATATTTTTATTAATGATTATATGCCTTCAGCCGATGGAACTTATGTAAAAGTTTATCTCATGGGATATAAGTGTGCCAGGGAGCGTTCCAACTTTAGCAATGAAACTATTGCAAAAAATTTAAAAATTCCCCTGTCAGACGTATTAAATGCATGGGATTATTGGGAAAAAGAGAAAATAATCATCAAACATGAAACTGAGGATGAATATAACTATATAGTTGAATTTGTCAACCTTAAGCAATTTTATGTGGATAATGTGTACAAGCATATCAGAAAGTCTGAGGATAAAGTGTATGCAACAAATCAGCAGCTTATTTCCACAGCAGGAAATCCTGAAATTAAGGAAATGATGGATGAAATTGAAGATATGCTGGGACGGCCTCTTAAAATTAATGAAAAGAGAAAAATTATTACCTGGCTTAACAAGTATAAAACCAGTCCCTTCATTATGACCCAGGCTTTTAGCTATTGTATCAACAACAAAAAAATTAAGCGTTTCAGCTATATTGAATCTGTAGTATCAGCCTGGCATGATGAAGGAGTGGTGGATTTGGATACTATGGTGGAGTACCTTGAAAAGAGAAATGACCGTTTTTCCACCTATTCGAGAATCAGCAAGGCCTTGGGTTTTAACCGTACCCTTACGGAAGCTGAAATGAGGACTATTGATAAATGGATTGATGAATGGAATTTCTCCATGGAAATGATTTTAAGATGTTTGGATAATTCCACAAAAATTAATAATCCAAACCTGAATTATTTTGATAAAATACTTAGTGACTGGCATGAAAAAGGATTTAAAACCATAGAAGATCTAAAATTTGACCAAAAGCCTGTTAAAAAGACAAAGGAAGTAAAGGAAGAAAATAAGAGTAAAAATAAATTCCATAATTTCATACAGAGTGAAGATATTACAGGAGATGACCTTGAAAGTATTGCAAGGAAAAGATTTGAAAGCAAGCTTAAAAAATTAGGACTTTCCATTACGGAAGAAGGAGATGATGATAATTAATAAACAAATTATTGAAAATATTATGACAAATTACAACAAAAAGCGTTTAAGGGCTGCCCACGAAGCAGATATAAGAAAAAAGAATCTGTTTGAAAAAATTCCTCGCCTTTCTGAAATTGACAAGGAGATTAAATTGCTCAGCATAAATTTATCGAAACTTTTTTTATCACCTCCAGAAGATATGGAAGAACAAATTATAAAATTAAGACAAAATATTGAGAACCTGAAAAAAGAAAGGCAGTTAATTTATGAAAAAAACAATATTCCAAAAGATTATCTGTCTATAAAGTATGAATGCTTAAATTGTGAAGATACCGGTTATACATCCGATGGAAAAAGGTGTTCTTGCTTTAATAAGGAAATTATCAAAAATCTTTACAATATGTCCAACATGGTTCACATGCTTAAAAAGGAAAACTTCAATACCTTTGATATCAATGTTTTTAGCAATGAGCCCTACAAAAATGAAAAGTTAACACCCAGACAGAACATGTACTACATTTTGGAAATAAGTGAGGATTTCTGCAGTAATTTTCACCATACAAACATGAACTTGCTCTTTTACGGAGGAACAGGATTAGGCAAGACCTTTATGTGTAACTGTATTGCCCATGAACTTATTAATAAAGAGGTTTCCGTATTGTATCAAACCTCCTTTTCCCTCTTTGAAATAGTTGAAAATCATAAGTTTAATAAACTTAATGAAAGCCAGGAAAACTTAATGAACTACAATATGATTTTTGACTGCGACCTGCTTATTATAGATGATTTAGGCACTGAGGTAAGTAATTCCTTTACAAATGCGGAACTGTTTAATATTATTAACGAAAGAATGATTACGGAGAAAAAAACCATAATATCAACGAACTTGTCCTTGGAACAATTAAGGGATACCTATTCTGACAGAATAACATCCAGAATATTCAATAATTTTGTACCTCTTAAATTCTACGGGAAAGATTTAAGATTTAAAAGCTAAGGAGTTGCTATGGATACGAAATACAATTTAGTTTTCGGCCATAAGACGCCGGATACAGACAGTGTATGTGCTGCCATAGCTTTGGCAGAGTTAAAGAATAAATTAAAGGAACCTTCCAAGGCTTATACACTGGGAGAAATTAATAAGGAAACAGCCTTTGTATTAAAATATTTCAACGTTAAAGTACCTGAAATTTTAGATAATGTAAAAATTCAAATTAAAGACTTGGATTTTGAAAGAGTAAAGCCCTTTAGAAAAGATCGTTCCGTTCATTTTGCCTATTTTCATATGAATGAAAATAGGTTAAGAACTCTTCCCATAGTAGATGAGGAAAACTACCTAGTAGGTATAATTACTATGAAGGATATTGCAATGAGTCTTATAAATACTGACCAGCAATATCTGCGGACATCCTATGACAATATAATTGAAACCTTGTTAGGAAAGAGCACTCTTAAGTTTGATGATATTATAGAAGGAAATATTTTAGTGGCTTCCTTTGAGGGCGAAACTTTAAAAAAGTCCGAAGTTATGAATAAAGATTCTATTGTAATCGTGGGAGATAGGTACGATGTTATTAAGTATGCCATTGAAATAAAAGTAAAACTTATAATCATTACCGGGGATTTGGAAGTTCCCCAGGATTTAATTGAACTTGCAAGATTAAATAAAGTAAATATTATAACTACTGCCTACCACACCTACTATACGGCTAAGAATATTTCTTTAGCAAAGTATGTGGATGATATTATGAAAAAAAATGATATTATGCTTTTTTCTGAGGAAGATTATTTAAATGATTGTAAGGAAGATATTGAGCAGTCAAAACATTCCAAATTCCCCATACTTTCAAAGGATAAGAAATATGCAGGAATGCTCAGCAGAAATAATATAATTAACCCAAAGAGGAAGAAAGTTATATTAGTAGATCACAATGAAATGAATCAAAGTGCTGATGGTATTGAAGAAGCGGAAATATTAGAAGTTATAGACCACCATAAAATAGGGGATATTAAAACTTCTGTTCC
>CZCB01010631.1_pt1 | contig 26295 bp, 24 predicted proteins | sample 591991 | NCBI WGS metagenome assembly CZCB01 (sample SAMEA3556809, study PRJEB10932) | anaerobic digester metagenome
TTTACAACAGAAATCGTCACTATGGATTCTTTATTAGTTCAACTTCATTTTACAATTCGCCAGTGGAAATTCCTTAATTCTTTTAGAGAGAAAATTTATCATCCAGAACTTCTCTTTGGGTCAGGCGAAATCTTAGAACGCATCAAGAACCATCCCATGGCACTGTGGAAGTGCTCACAGAAGTAACCATTCATTTCTTTTTTAGTATATACTCTTCGAGGAGCCTATCATCCAATTCTTCAAGCCATCTCTCCAAGCTCTCACCAAGGTTTAGTAAAATCATCTTGCCTAAATGGCGAATAAACCTTTGCCCATTAAAAAAGCAAGCCATTAGACTTGCTAAAATCTGGAGCGGGTGAGGAGAATCGAACTCCCGCCTTAGCCTTGGGAAGGCCACGTTCTACCATTGAACTACACCCGCAGGTTCATGACTCGAGTTTCATAATACCGCAGATTCGGCTGTTTTTCAATATGATTTCGGAAAAAATTTCAGCTGTTAATTTCCGCCTCCGCCACAAACACTACTCGTGTAAAGACGATTATCAAATGACGGAGGCAAGAAGCATGCGGCAAGTTTTTGAGTATTTAACTGTTTTTCTGTTAGGGGCATCGGCTTACTGTATACTTGAAATTTTATTTAGAGGTTTTACCCATTGGACCATGTTCATCGCCGGCGGCTTGTGCTTTACGATACTGTACCATATATTTAACGGAAACAGATCACTCCCTCTCTGGAAATACTGCCTCATAGGCGCTTTGGTCATCACCGGCATCGAATTCCTGTTCGGTTGCGTTTTCAACCTGGCCTTGGGCTGGAACGTATGGGATTATTCCCGTTATCCCCTCCATGTCATGGGGCAGATCTGCCTGGCCTATACGCTGCTTTGGTTTCTGCTATCAGCGCCTATCCTCTGGATCGCCAAGAGATTAAAAAGGAAATTAAGCAGATATGTGTCCATGTGATAACAACACTCCGGTAAATAACCATCGGGGTTTCAACGGGTGGTTCAGGATCAGTCTTCCGTATATTCTCTGACCGTTTCTTCTCCTCGCAAGATACGCAGGGCTCCCAGTGTCAGGGCTTCCATCTCGTTTTCTCCCGGGTAGACTACAACGGGAGCGATAAAAGACACCCTCTTAATCACCATATCGGTAATCATCTTCGAAAAGGCCACCCCTCCCGTCAAAATGATCGCATCGATTGGACCTTCGAATACGGTACAAATATTGCCGATTCCTTTTGCAATCTGGTAGCCCATGGCTTCATATACCAGCCTTGCACGTTCATCTCCGGCGGCTATCCGCTTTTCGATCTCGCGGCAATCGGCGGTTCCCAGGTGAGCCTTCAGCCCCCCTCCCCCCTGATCTTTCTCAATACTTCTTCCTTGGTATATTTACCGGAATAACAGAGTTCTACAATGAAGTTAAGAGGAACGCTGCCGGAACGCTCGGGTGAAAAGGGACCTCCGTCATCGCTTATTGAATCTATTATCCTTCCCTTCTGATGCGCACTGATAGATATGCCGCCTCCAAGATGAGCAACAATCAAATTATAATCCTTGTAATCTCCGCCTCGCTCCTTGGCGTATTTTCTCCCCATGGCTTTGGAGTTGAGCACATGGCAGAAATTTCTGCGATAATATTCGGGAAAGCCGGTTACCCTGGCATGATCACAGAACTCATCAGCGGATACGGCATCGTAGATATAGGCGGGAATGCCCAACGGCTCTGCAATTGCAGCCGCTATAAGCGCTCCGAGATTTGAAGCGTGATCCACAACCTTCTCACTGTAAATCAGCCGTTTCATATTTTCGTTAACCAGATATCCCCCCGCATGAATCGGAGGAAACATCCCCCCGCGTCCGACTGCCGCGGAAAGCTCCGACAGATCCGTATTCTGCCTCTCCAACTCCTTCCGTACCGCTTCCAGGCGAAAACCCAGCTGTTCCGTAACTTTCCCGTAACCTTTCAGTTCCTCGGTACTGTGCTCGATGTTTGTACAGAACACCTCACGCTCGTCTTCATAAAGAGCCACCTTCGTACTGGTAGATCCGGGGTTTATCGACAAAATCTTAAACATCATGCCTTATCACCTCGCAATTGCCGCCGCCAGGGCGATGGAATTTAACTTCCCCTCGGCGTTTTCCGCGCGGGATGTCATAATAATGGGATAATCCGCGCCGAGAATCACCCCTGCCATTTTTGCCCCGGCGCAGTAGATCAGAGTCTTTCCCACCATATTTCCCGCTTCGATATCCGGCACGATAAAGAGATCCGCTTCTCCGGCAATCCTGCTGTCAATACCTTTGTGAACAGCCGCATCCCTGCTCAAAGCCACGTCCATGGTCATCGGGCCTTCCAAAATGCATCCGGGAATTTCTCCTTTTGCCCACATTGCCGCCAGGTTCGCCGCGTCCACTGTCGCCGGCATCTTCTCATCTATTTTTTCGTTTGCCGTCAATACGGCAACTTTAGGTATGGCAATACCCAACCGATGCAGCGCTTCCACCGCGTTGAGAACGATCCGTTGTTTTTCTTTTACACCGGGAGCGATGTTCATTCCTCCATCGGAAAAAAACAGTAGCCTGTTAAATCCCGGTACTTGAAAAGACGCCAAGTGGTTGAGAAACACTTGTCCGCTTCCTTCTTTTTCTTCTTTCAGGACTGCCCGAAGAAAAACGCTGCTGTTTACAAGGCCTTTCATCAACAAGTCCGCTTCTCCGGATTTAACAAGTTGCACCCGCTTTTCTGCATGCCGACTCTTCATCCGATTCGTGGACAATCGGAATTGGGGAAGGAAATCCTTCCTCCCCCAATATCTTCTCAATGCGCTTTTGGTCTCCAACAAAGACGGCCCTTGCAAGACCTTCTTTACAGGCGGACATAATGGTTCGCACCACTTCCCGGTCCTGAGCCACCGCCACGCTCACCATGGGCGGTTTGGCACTTTTTAGGTTCTTCCGTATTTGTGCATAGTCGTAAAGCACCTGCATTCCTCCCCGTTCTTCGTATCGGACCTCATACTATATCAGCTTTTCCATAGGCTCTTGGTTTTTATATGCATTCAGGAGGCGGGAAGATTTCGATACATCGCCTATTAAGATGCCGCCGGCGAATCTATTGTTAACAAAGTACAGTTTCTCATAGGTTCCCTTGGCTTCGTCATATATTTCAACGCTCTTATATTTCTTTTCGGGATTCCCTCCCGGGTCGCCCACCGAGAACAGGGATGTGCCCATTCCGTTAAATGCCGTAGCCGGGGTAATGGTCTTGTAAACCGCTTCTTCTCCCGCTGCATTGGCGCCGGCAACCTTGCCCATATCAATGGCTTGGTTCCAGAGTCCAAAGCTCTTTCCTTCAAAGGATGCACAATCTCCGCAAGCATAAACATCTTTAGCGCTGGTCTCCATCCGCTCATTGACTAGGATAAAGCGGTCTACTTCCACACCGGATTTCTGAGCGAGATCCACATTCGGCCTGATTCCCGCCGAAAAAACAACCATTTGCGCCGGCAACTCTGATCCGTCATTAAGCTTAACGCCTGCTACCTTTCCGTTTTCACCGATGACTCCGGAACACCCGATGCCTCCGTTAACTGCAATGCCGGCCTTCTCAGCATAATCCCGAATCAGTTGGGAACCCTTAACATCCAGTTGTTTATTCATCAGATATTCGGAATTCTGAATAATTGTAACATCCTTGCCCGCTTTGCGGATTTCCCAGGCCGCTTCCAGACCCAGAACGCCTCCTCCGACGACTACAACTTCTTTTACCTTGGGTAGATATGCCTGTAGTCGTTCCACATCCTTCAAGGAACGGATGGCAAATACGCCTTCCAGATCCACCCCATCCATGGCAGGCACATTAGACCTCGCTCCGGTGGCAAGTATCAATTTGCCGTAAGTACGAGTTTCTCCGTTAGACAAGGTCAGGGTTTTTTCTTCGGTATTGATTTCTGTTACCGTGGTTCCTAATGTGACTTTTATATTGTTCTCCTTATACCAGCTTTCCGGTTTAATATAGAAATGCGGGGAATCCATTTTTGAAAGGATGCCTTTTGTTAACATGGGTCTGTTATACCCGAGCACCTCTTCCGATGAAATGATTTCGATATCCGCCACGGGATTTCTCTTGCGGATTTCTACGCAAGCGGCAGTTCCTGCAGCACCATTGCCGATTATGATAATCTTTTCCTCCTTTGACGACTTGAATTCCGTATCGGAGGATTTCAGCTCGACGAATTGATCCGGGCCAACTCCACAGACGGGACAAGCCTCAGGAGGTTTAGGTCCTTCAACCACTTCGCCGCAGACGATGCATTTCCATTTTCGTTTCGTGTCATCTGCCGGCTTCACCGGATCTACAATTTTACCCGCAAGGACAGACTTTCCGAAATTGTATCCGAATTCATATGCTTCCTGCAGCTGAGCTTCGTTGGGTTTGAACTTTATTCTCAATCCCTTTTCATACACTTTCATTCGAAGCTGCGAGAGCCTCTGAATGATGTTGGGTACGCCTTCTCCGCTCCACCCGTAGGAACCGAAAGCCGAAGCGATCTTCCCGCCGTGGGTTCTCGCCAGCATGGAAGTGGTCAGATCCCAAATCGGTTTAAGAGCATCGCCTACAATGGTAGGAGTTCCGAACAGAATGCCGTCGGCCCAATATAGCTCGTCCAAAACTTTTTTGCTGTCCGCGTCTACCATGTCATAGCTTCTTACATCGATATCCCCCGCAGCCCGTATACCCTCTTCAATTTTCTTAGCAATTTCACCCGTATACCCATAAGCGGACACATAGGGAATTATTACGGTTTTCTTGGTGTTGGGATTGGACTCCAGTGCCCACTGCTTATAGAGCTCCACATTCTTCCATGGATCTTTCACGAGAACCGGTCCATGACCGAGACATATGGTTTCAATTTCTAAATCCTCGATCTTAGCAATGCCCTTGAGCAGGAAAGATTTAAAAGGCTTCATAATCGTATCGAAATAATAGCGCATTGCTTTGAAGTAATTTTCTTCCTGACCTGCAGCTGCCAGTTTGTCATTGGTGATCCCGTCAAAGGAGAAATGCGCTCCGAAGGCATCGCAGGTAACCAGGGTTTTGTCTTCCGGAACATAGGTGAATATAGTATCCGGCCAATGAAGATTGGGAGCGTGAATGAATCGCAACGTCTTGTTTCCGAGGCTGATTTCGTCTCCGTCCTTTACCGCAATTTCAGTGAAATCCCTATTGCAGATTTCCTTCATAAAGCCGATGCCGGTGGGAGAAGCAACGATTTTCAACCCGGGATGAATGTCCAACAGTTTCTCAATGACGCCGGTATGATCCGGCTCTGTATGACTCACAACCAAATAATCGATTTGTTCAATAGGTACTATAGATTGGACCTTTTCTACAAATTCGTCATAAAACTTCAGTTTGGTAGCTTCAAAGAGTACGGTCTTTTCGGATCCTTTCAGGATATATGCATTGTATGAGGTGCCAAACTCGGTCTCCATTATGACGTCGAAAACTCTCAGTTCAGGATTAAGATTCCCGACCCAATACCAATCTTTCCTGATTTCTACCCTTTTCATGTTATCTCTCTATCTCCTTTTCCTCAAACTTATTATTGACAGAACATACAAGTACACAAATATAACACCACTCTGATTATCCACTTATATACCCATTCTCGTTTTTAAAATAACAGTTAACTCACAATCCCTCGTTTATTATTGAGGGGTTTTTTAATCCTGCACATTTTCTCATTACAATACTCACACCGGAGATTTATGTTGGATCCTTCCCAAAAACGATAAGGATGGTAAGCGTATGTAATCTCCCAGCGGATAAGCACAATAATCGAGGTGAAAAACAGGCTCCAGGTGAAGAAGTTTTTAATAAAGAGCATAGGTGTGAACATCATAAAGTGACCCCAGTTAAAAATTCTGCAATTTATGCAGCAGCGATTCTTCATGATGAAGGACTGAAAAGGACACCATAAAACCACACAAATAAGATCTGCCACATAGTAGAACATAGAAAGCAAAATCAATTCTTTAGCGCCAATTATCTCAAGCAGATAGAACAATGCCACGATACTGTTCAGCGCAATCCATACCAGCAGAACGATCCAACTTTTGATGTTATTCCTAAGTGTATATTCGTACAGCGCTTCTTTGTCATACCCTTCTTCTGGCGGAGAGTACGTACGAGAGAATTGCTTTCTGCTGCCCATTGTTATTCTATTGATTTTGTCCTGGGGGAACATTTGCAGGATCATTCCTGCCATCAGCATGATCCATATAACATGCAACGGAGAAACGCGTCCAAATTGCGGCGCGAGAAAGTGGTCAATCAAATCAATCCGATAAAAATAGATCCATAGGATCGCAAGAAAAACACATAAACGAAAGATCAATTTGCCTATATAAACTTTAAACAAGAAAGCACCTCACATCCGTTCAATACAATGCCTTCAAAATTCATTAATCTCTAGTTTCCATTCTATTACTGCCGGCATTAAATAGCAAGGTGCTATGTACAGGCCGTCGAATGTACAGGTATTGAAGAAGCCGCAGCAATCGCTGCGGCTTCGATCAAAACGAGTCAAAACAATATTCGATTCGCATCTATACCGGTATGTTTACAGGGTGGCGTCCGCTTTGAGTACGGCATTCAGCATGACGCTGGCTCCCATTGTGCACTGCTCCGGCGAGGAATACTCTTCCTCGCAATGGGACAGACCATTCTTTGACGCGACAAAGATCATTGTGGTCGGCATCATATAGCTGACAAACTGGGCATCGTGTCCCGCTCCGGAGTTGATGTGCTGATACTTGTAGCCTAATTCTTTGACAGATTCCTCAACAAATCCTACCAGTCTCTCGTCCCAATAAACCGTATCTCTCTTCCAGGCTTCCTGAATCTCGCACTTGCATCCTGCCCATTCTCTGGTGGGAAGACTCTTTACGATTTCCAGAACCTGTTCGCGTACTTTGGGATCCTCATGTCTTACGTCCAAAGAGAATTCTACAAAATCGGGAATTACGGTATGCACGCAAGGATGACAAAGTATTTCACCTGTGGTGTAAACAAGCTCGGGTCTTCCTAATTTATCGATCTCCTCATGGAGATAGCACAGGGCCTGAGCAGCAGCATAGAGAGCGTCCTTTCTCTTGTGCATCGGGAAAGTACCTGCATGAGCTGCTTGCCCGTAGAATTTGATACGATAGTTGAACATACCGAGAACGCAGTCCACCACGCCCACATCATTACCCGCATCTTCCAGAATCGGGCCTTGCTCGATATGAAGCTCAAACATGGCTGCATATTGATCCGGATTTAATCTATATTTCTTATCACCTTTGTAACCGGAAGCTTCCAATGCTTCGCCGAAGGTCTTTGTGGGATCCAGAACGCTCTTGGAAGCCATCATATTTTCAAACTTGAAATTCTTTGCAATTTCCGGCGGCAGATAATCATTGCACACTATACCGGAAACCATCATGGCCGGTGGATACAGAGAACCTTCTTCGTTGGTCCAGATCATCGCCGTGAGAGGATGCTTGTGCGGGATATTGTTTGCAACAACGGTTTCCAACACTTCCATAGCACCCATTACGCCGAGAATACCGTCGTAATTGCCCCCGTTTCTGACTGAGTCTACGTGAGAACCCATAACTATTCTCTTGGCGTCAGGATCGGAACCGGGAATGGTCGCATACATGTTCCCTACATCGTCAACTTCAATAGTCGCTCCGATAGCTTCCATTCTCTTCCTGAACTCGGCTCTCGCCATCAGTGCCTCCGGAGACAGGGAATACCTGGTAATACCGCCTTTGCCGGTAGCACCAAACTGGCTGAATGTCTTGATCTTGTCCTCCATTCGCTTGACATCACAGGTATACATACTCTCACACTCCTTTGTACATAATTATCAACTGCATGCAAAATGCTGTTTACAAAATGCATGCTGCTGTATATTCGCTATTTATTATCTTATCACTAATTGTTAAATTAATCTACATAACTTTTATAATTTTACCAATTTTTTAGATTAGTCTTTCAAATACCTCAGTTCACGCACTTAATATGGCCTGCCGGCCTCATGAATGTGGCCGAACATTTCGCCCTCGCCTTACATAAAATATGGAAGAGAATTTTATTCTCAAATACGAATAAATCAAGCAAAGGAGCATCTTAAATGGAATATGCAAGAGATGGGATCCACCTTTGCCTAAACCGGATAGATAATGTCGTAGACGAATGCTGCCGGAACGGGCATGGATTCAGTAGACGCCAGGAACCAAAAAAAATACTCTTTGAATGAGGTCATAGGCCTCAGGATGCCATATTTGAAATAGATGACGGAGAAGTTGAATGCGACCAGGAATTCGTTCTTGACCGTGTCATTATTGACACAACATGCTTAAAACGGCCAATTGTGAAAATAGAGTTTTCAAGCTTGGTTGCCTTTGAGGCTGAAGACGAAGAAGGCGCCGAGCACGAAGTTGAAGTAGATTTACTGTTCAAATTGATCCGTAACTGCAACGGAACGGAAGAAACCCTACAGACATGGAGATATTTAAAGGAGTTCGATGTCGAAAACAATATCGATGAATTAGAAGTGGAAATCAGCGAGCCCTTCACTGTCACCTTCTGCGATCGGGCATGCCCCGGTTGCTGCGAGTACAAAATAGTGGTGACAGGACGGGATTTTGAAGGCGAGTTTGAATTCCTGAGAGTTGTAAAGCCGGACTTGAGCGCTCTGGCAATCGGTCTTTGCGACGATTAATCACTCTTTCTCCTGATAACAAAGGCACCCCGTCTCACAGGGGTGCACTTTATTTATTCTTTCCTGTTATCCGTAAGATACGAGGTTATTGCAGCGAGTTGGCCTTCACAATTTCTTCCACCGTTGTGCCATACTTTCTTGCTATGCTGATAAGGGTATCGCCTTTCTCAACCGTATAGATCTTTGGGGTTTGCCCTTGCAAGGGTGGAAGCATATCATTCACCTTTACAAGTTTATATCCGTCTTTACGCAACCCTTCAATGATTTCGGGCAAGGCATTAACAGTTTGATAGCCTCCTACGTGCATGAGAACGATGCCCTTATCCGATGCTCCCCTAAGCACTCTTTCAATCAGATATTGTTCTGTTATCTTCTGACCATTTAACTCTTCCGCCCAGTCCAGGCTGTCCACGGTCCATTTCACCGTATAAGGATATCCTTGCTGCGCCAAAATCCGCAAAATCCTGTTATCGTATTCGCCAAAAGGTGGACGGAACAGATAAGGCCTGTACCCCGTCACCTCTTCGATGATTTTAGTGGACATAACCATTTCGTTCCTTACTTCTTCGTCGGTCATCTGCTTCATATGGCCGTGAGTCAGAGAATGATTCTCTACACTGTGGCCTCTTTTCAAAATTTCCTTAGCCAAGTCAGGATGATCCTCCACCCATTTTCCCCGGAGGAAAAAGGTTGCCTTTACCTGATAGTCATCCAAAACATTAAGCAGATCTATCGTTTGATCAAAAAGCCATCCGGCATCAAAGGTGAGGGCAATCTGTTTTTCTTCGGACGAAATGATTCCCGAGTTTATGACGATGGATTCTGCCGCTTCTCCATTCCCGTTTACAGGTATAATTAGTTGCTGGCCGGCGTAAATTGTATACTTCGAACCGGACGGTTCAGACTCGGAAACAGGGTCCTCTTGTTCCGGGTCTGTAACGGGCTTATCGCCGGGTTCGGGATTTTCACCAGGTTCCTCATGGGGTTCTTCCAGGACAGGTTCTTCTTGCGAAGGAGGAAGCGGACTTCCCGGCCCCTCGCCTTCCGTTCCGTCGCTGCCATGGTAAAACAGGCCATAGATAATGAGTCCCGCAACAACCAAAAGGATGATATGCAAAACCCATCTACTTTTTTGTTTTTTCTTTTGCTTCTTCATTTATTTACTATTCTATCCCCTTATCTGCTAAATTCTTTTTGCCGCCCGCTCTACAAATCTAATGCTGTCTTTGCGTTGGGCATCCTGTGTGTACAACGGCTTACAAACAAGGGCAGCTCTGCGACGAACGGGACTGCCCTGCCTTGGTTATATTATATAATATGACTGTCAGATATGTCGAATAGAAAGTATATCCAGAGTAATTTGTCACTTTGCGCTGTCGGCTATGGTTCTCTCCAGTTCCCCTAGCATTACGGTCATTTGAGCTCTGGAAAGCTGTTCTTTCGGACGAAAGCTGCCGTCTTCAAACCCGGTAGCGATCCCGTACTTGCTAATCCTCCCTATGGCCTGCCAGGACCAGGGATTGGAATTCATGCTCACATCGGAAAATGCTATAGGTTGTCCCTTTTCAGTTATAGACAGCTTGTTAAGAACGTTGCTCAGCATGACGGCCATTTGCTCTCTTGTAATGGTTGCATCCGGTTGGAACTTGCCGTCTTCAACTCCTGCCACGATGCCATGATGTTGTGCGGTATTGATTTCCCTTTGAGCCCAATGTCCTAAAACATCTGAAAATGAGTTTTCTTCTTCCTGTAGCAAGGGCAGCTTTAACAACCGCACCAACATTACTGAAGCTTCTGCACGGATAAGAGGTCTATCCGGAGCGAAGGAAGTTTGCGTCACGCCCTTAATCCAGTTCTTTTTATATGCCCGCAATATGTAATCTCTTGCCCAATGTTTTCCCACATCGGTGAAATGACAACCGTTTAGCCAAAGCTTATAGTAATCCCAAGTATCCCCAGTCTCCTGTCCAAGGCTCCAGCTTCCGGTGCCTTTAATATCGTATTTTTCTACAAGCTGCAGCTTTCGCTTTATGGATTCTCCGTTTTCAAACCAAATGGTGTATGTACCCGCATCAATCGATTGCCCGTTAATTACGGGTTTTTGATCTTTCTCTTTCACCGTAATCGTAGCATAAGGACTTGAAGAATCCGAATCGAAGATGACCCTTCCTCCGAATTTGCTAATGAGCATCCGGGCTTCCTCATTACCGATACCTTCCCCCTTTGGGAAACCGCCATGGTTTTTCCATATGCGTCCATAAAAGGGGATACCTAAAACAATCTTTTCCTTGGAGACTTTGGTCAACGCGTATTGAATAGATTTTTCCGCAAAGTCCAGACTGGAAACGGGTCCCGGATCACCGCCCTGATAGTGTTCATCATAGGTCATGATCATCAGATAATCACTGTAATTACCCAAAGCCTCGTAATCATAAGATCCTTTCCATCCGGTTGTTGTGCCGTAGGGGTTTGCGGCGACGGATACGGCAACAATCTTTTCGTCAGGCAACTTCTCCCTCAGTAGACGAATAAAGTCCGTATATTGATCTCTTTCATACTCCGTAAGGTTTTCCAAATCCACATTGATGCCGTCCAAATTATACCTTTCTACGGCTTCCGCTATTTGATCTGCCAGTTTCTTTCTGTTTGCAAGTGCGTCCTGTCCCAATTCTCTGTCCCAGTGATTGCTCAAAAACGGAACCACTAAAATGCCCCGGCGATGCATTTCATCAACAAAAGCCTGCTCTACTGCCGGAGTCAGCGCAAGGGTTCCGTCCTTGTTCAGATTGAAATAGTTAGGCGAGATTTCATCCAGGCTGCCGCCGGTCCGGTCCACATGTTGAACATACAAGCCTGAGCTGCCGAAATATACATAAGACATATTGTAACGAAGATTTGCGCTTCGAAAGCTCTCCTGCGAACCTTCTGCAGAAAAAGAATGTGGTTTCCCATACCATAGAAAACAAAGTGCGACAATAATAATAATAGGAATCGTTTTTTTCAAGAGTCTTTTTGATAACATAATATAGCCCCCTTTTCCTGTACTTTACAGGATTTCGGGGGCTGTAAACAATCGGTAAAATATGTAAATCTTTCGCTATTGTGAATTCCTCAGCTTGTCGTCTGCACTTCGACGATATTCAGACCGCAATATTTTTCCCGAAGTCGCGGTTTTTCGATTTTACCCGTAGGATTCCGCGGGATACTGTCAAATATTATCTTTCTCGGGCGCTTATACCGGGGCAGATCCAGGCAGAACTCCATAATCTCCTCTTCGGTACAGGAGAAGCCGGGTTTTACCTCTATAATAGCCGCGGCAATTTCGCCCAGACGCTTATCGGGAACTCCGATCACAGCCGCATCTTTTATTGCATGATGACCCCTTAGGAAATCCTCCACCTGCACCGGGTAGATGTTTTCACCACCGCTGATGATTACATCTTTCTTGCGATCTACCAGATACACGAAGCCGTCCTCATCGATGCGGGCCATGTCGCCTGTATAGAGCCAACCGTCTTTCAACACAGCCGCCGTCGCTTCCGGGTTTCTATAATAGCACTTCATTAAACCCGGTCCTCTCACGCAGAGTTCACCCACTTCACCTTGTTTCACAGGATTTCCCTTTTCATCCACCACTTTCAGCTGCCAGCTGTAACCGGCCTTTCCTATTGCCCCGACTTTATGAATATTTTCAATCCCAAGATGGACACAGCCGGGACCTATAGCCTCAGACAATCCATAGTTTGTATCGTAATCATGGTTCGGGAAATAATGCTTCCAGCGACGAATCAGACTTGGCGGAACCGGCTGCGCGCCAATGTGCATCAATCTCCACTGGGACAGCTGGTAGTCTTCCAGCTTAATGTCGCCTCGCTCAATTGCATCGAGGATATCCTGTGCCCAGGGCACAAGCAGCCAGACTATAGTAATTTTTTCATCGGAAACGGCTTTGATTATATGTTCCGGCATCGTGCTCCGCAGCAATACAGCTTTGCTTCCTGAAAGCAGGCTGCCAAACCAATGCATTTTCGCGCCTGTATGATAAAGGGGTGGAATTAAGAGAAAATTGTCCTCCCGCGTCTGCTTGTGATGGTACATTTCCACCTCACAGGCCGTTATCAGACTTAGATGCGTGTGCAATATTGCTTTGGGAAAACCAGTGGTTCCCGACGAAAAATAGATGGCCGCATCGTCCTTCTCGCTCAGCTTGATCCTCGGGCTTACCGAAGAGCAACAGGCGGTCAGCGCATAGTAGCTTTCCGAAAAACGCGGACGTCCTTGTCCAACGAATAAGCGCATTTTGACATTTGGAATATCATCTTTTATTGCGTCAATTCGCTCATTGAATTCCGGCCCGAATACAATGACATCGCATTCCGCCAAATCGAGACAATATTTAATTTCTTCGGCAGTATATCGATAATTCAACGGAACGGCTATCGCCCCTGTCTTGAGGATGCCGAAATAAATGGGTAGCCATTCCAGGCAATTCATCAGTAAAATAGCTACTTTGTGGCCCTTTTGCAGACCTCTGTCCAGCAGAAAATTGGCAAATCGATTGGCCTTATCGTCAAATTCGCGCCATGTCATCTCGCGGCGATATTTGCGGGCCGGATCCGTTTCCACCAAATCATATTCTTTCCAGTCCGCCTTACATTCCTTGATATCCGGATTTATCTCCACCAGACAGACTTCATCACCGAACAATGACGCATTCCTTTCAAGAATTTCCGTAATAACCATATTTCCTCCCTATAAATTAAAAATCGTCCTCGAATATAAAATTCAGAGGACGGAAATTCCGTGGTACCACCTCAGTTCATAAACGTCTCACGACGTTTACCTCAGCGAGTGCTAACACACCCTGGCACTGTAACGGGCGCTCCCGGCAAGGCCTACACAGAAAAATTTCCTTCAGCCCGCAACTCCCGGAATGTATTCGATGCAATTCTCCTTTGCGCCTCTCACCAACCGGCAACTCTCTGTAAAGTCGGCATGCATCTACTTCTTTCCGATCATCATCTTTCAAGTTTATTTAACTCGATGTTATACTCGATAATACCCGCTTTCAAAGTATAAGTCAATAGCCATTTTACTCATAACCGGCGGGGAGGTAAAGGGTTTAAGCTCCTGCAGCTTTAGAATATTTCATCAGATAGATCCAATGCATAAGCATGGTATCAAACCATGACAGCTTTGTGTTCACTTCCAGGGCCTGAGTGTGAAGCCAGCATATGCAGGCCTTTTCCGCCAACAGGCATAGGGCTTTTGCGTCCAGCTCCGTGAGTCCGCGACATATAGCACCGATTCCCGGAACCAATACGACTGCTTCCTTGCCAAGGGCATCCTGGATGGCCTTCTCTTTCGCCTCCGCCACCATGATGCGTGACCCTATCATCTGGGCCATATCATCCAACTGGGCAGGGATAGGTTTTCCTGCAGACGCACAGGCCAAAACAGGAGCAGCTCCTGTATGGCATACATTCTTAAATGCTTTACTCATCGAAGCCATGAGGTTCTTTGCCATTTGTTCGTCATGAGTGATTTCATCCGCAGGCTGGCCTTTACAAGCCCGCCGGCAGACGGTTTCCAGCAGCCGAGCACGGCGGAAAGCCTCTTCTCGATCACTTGCCGCAATGACTACGCCGTGACGCACTAACAGGACCACATGGGCTCCTTTTCGAAATGCTTTTTCAATGTTATTAGCTAATCTCTTCGTCCCCGGTAAAGCGTAGCCCGCAGCTTCAATACCGCCCAAGGCGGTGCGCTCTTCTTCTGTTAGCGCAAGATCATCCATGCCTGTCAGTCCTATTGCAGAAGCATATGTCTGATGGGTATGTATCACAAACCGGGCATCGGGCAGCGTCCGATACGCGGCAATATGAACTCCTTTTTCGGAAGAAGGTTTTAGACGTCCTTCCCATTCCCCTGAGCTCATGCTCATCGATACGACATCTTCAGGTCTCATCGCTTCATAGCCGAGCCCGCTGGGCGTTATTACTATTCTATCCTCGTCTACGCGGCAGCTAATGTTGCCCCAGGTACGGGCAGCCAGTCTTTCCTCGAGAAGCATACGGCCCGACTGGGCCACCAGCTCCTTTGCCTCCGTTAATGTCACTGTTTCATCTCCTAAAGCTGTATTTGGTATCAAGTTGTATTTGGTGTCTGGCACCAAATACAAGTTTGCACCTGTTATATTGTAGTTGCTCTCTTACACTTTTTCAACATGTTGTGCAATTGATCAGGCCACGGGTCAATCCCGTGGCCTGGGTTACTACTATTAATTTGCTTTCTGTCGATCGATGCAATCAAGCCATATGTCGGTTATTAAAGTTCTTTAACTTCAACATTTACAGTAATATCTAATTTCTTAGCCTGTTCCAGATAGTAGTCTACTTGCTCAAATGTAAGCATGTCGGATGAGATCAATCCTTTTTGCGTATACAGGTCTTCGACAAACATTTTCGTAAACAGAGCGCCTCCCTGACCTGTCAAATACATTTCAGCTGTAAGTCCTGACCTTTCAAAGGATTCGACGAGACCAGGAGCAAACACATGGGACTCCACTAAGACTTTTTTGCCGTCTTTTGTACCTATGGCTTCAACCACCATGGCGCCTGTATCGGAAACGAGGCCCTCTTCGATGATTTCTTTGATTTCTTCTTTGTATTTCGGAGCCGGCGGCAGGTGCTTGAGCACAAAGTTGAAAGGAATCACCTTAACTCCATCGACTTCTACGGGTTCACGAGACAGCAGGCCGGCGCGATACAAAGGTTCTGAGAAGTTTACGCCTGCTCCTCCGTACTTGAAGTAAATATTCTTTGCTCCTTTAAAGAATTTTTCTGCGTTCAAGCCCATATGTAACGGCTCATCGTGTGCGTGTTCTACAAGCTTGACTTCCTCGTCCAGATAGTCGTATTTTCTATATATTGGATCGCTGAAAGGCTTTGTCCTAATTATCTCTCCGTTTACATAGGCATAGGCGTCTTCGCTCATATCAGACAACGCCGTGATCGGTGACCACCAGAAGGGGAGGAATCTCTTTGCCTCCACGCCTTCGTATACGATATTATAGATCGTTTCACAAGTATCCAGATAACGCATGGCGTTCCTTGCCACGACGCAGATCAAGCCCGGTGCAGATCCTGTACCGATAATGGCGGTTTTGCCGTTTTCTGCAAAGCGCCTGCTATACTCGGTGTACATAAGTTTAATACCCTCAACCCAGTTATCCGTAAGCGCATCCGTGGCAGCAAAGTCCTGATAGTTCGTCTTAGCCTCGATAGCCGCTTCTAACACGTTGGGGCCGAAAGCCAAGGGCAATGCATTGATAATTAAATCCACGCCTTTTGCAGCCGCTACGATTTCCTCTTTTTTGCTGGCATCAATCTTCATGCCTCTGGCTTTTTTCAACTCTTTGACAAGTTCATTTACTGCCTTTTCATCGTAATCCGCGCAAATAATCTCTGCCACTTTCGGCTCTTCATCCATACGTCGGGCAACCGTCGACCCTTGCGCTCCCACTCCCAGAATTAATATCTTTTTCATTAAAATTTCACCTCTCCACACTTATTTTTGATTTATAAAGTTAATTAGATTATAATTAAACAAACAAAATATTGAAACGACAGAATTGTCAGAATGGTCTATTTTTATTGCGAATCGCTCAGACACAATAATCGCAAGATTTGATATATTTTTTAGCAAAAAAGATTTTCGATTCAGGGGGCTGGAAAGAATGTTGCTGGAAACTGTAGAATACAAAAGCGATCTTCCCTTCACCATTTCTTTTTCCAACGTCGCAGAAGAGTATTTCCACTACCACAACGAAATGGAAATGCTGTTTGCATTAAAAGGTACAACCAAGTGCCAAATACATAATGTACTCTATACCCTCAAAGAAGGAGATTTGTTAATCGTAGATACTACGGACATGCATCGGATTTTCGATTCATCCGAGGACATTCTGATGCTTGACATGTACATTAATCTCCAGTTCTTTACAGACCTTTATCCCGACATCGACTATATGATCTTTGCCTGCGAAGATTACAGAAAGTCTTCAACATTAAAATATCAGGATCTGCAGAAAAAAGTCTCGGTACTTAAGCATTACGTTGCCAAAACCGCCCTGACCTATTTCAACGAACCAAACAATCATCCCCTGTTGATGGAATGCATAAATGATCTTGTTTTCACCCTTGTAAATCAATTCCAGGGTTTCTTTATAGAAGACAACAAATTCAAGGCTGATTACGGCAGCCCCAACGACATAGATCTGAGCCGATTATACAAGATCATAAAATACATCTATTTAAACTACGACCAGAGAATCACCTTGGAAGACCTCTCCAACGTTGTATACCTTAATCCGTATTACATATCTCATCTCATAAAGAATACATCAGGACTCAGCTTCCAAAACTTTCTAAACTATATCAGGCTCGAACATGCGGAAAAACTATTAGTGGAAAATAAACTGACTTTAACCCAGATAAGCCAGGCATGCGGTTTTTCGTCCCTGGCCTATTTCAATAAATGCTTTAAGGCCTGGTACGATATGACTCCGGCAGAATACAGGGCAAATCTTAAACCCTGCGAGAGAAGCTATCACGGCCCCTTCTCGGAAAAAGACGCAATTGCACTGTTGGAGCCCTATCTTCTCTCAGCCCCTCAGAGAAGCAGCGAGCACTTGGCCAAGTCATCACATCATATTTTTATACCCGTGAAATATAGTTGTCGGAGCGGGAAAAATATAAAAAAAGCCTTTCCTTTGAAGATACGCCTTGCCTCCGGCGAAGATATGTTTATGCTCAATTATCAGAAAGACAAGATATTAGAGTTAAATCCTAAGTCCATAGTAGTTGACTATCAATTGCTGGCCGGAAAAAGCAAACAAGAAGTCATGAACATTCTTCTCGCATTGCAGACCTTAAACCTACCCTTGCAGGTTGCTATAACAGGGCAATCCATCGACCGGGAATCGGAAAATACTATCAAATCCTTGGGCATTTCCTTGGTTTCACACGATAAAGCTATCGAAGATGGGGAGAAAGGCAGTTTGAAGGAGCCAAACCCCGTGGAAATTGTAGAAAGCAATACCGTCTGCGCCGCTTTGGCTCATATCTTAGATAATCCTCTCGAAAGCATTCGCCTTACAGGTCAACCGGCAGCTTTATTCACCCCGGAAGGGCTACTGACCCCGTTTTACTTTGCCTATTCAATTATTTCACAGATAAGCGGGGCAATAACGGAGCACCGGGATCAATATATGATTGTAAAAAACAAAAAAACAGTTTACCTTTTGATTTTTCAAACGGACGACAATTCAAAGCTAAAAGTTCATATTCACATAAACGGCATACGGGGAAAAAGGTATATCATAGAGAGAAGTTTCACGAAAGAGCATAACTGCTTCGAAACGCTGAAAGCATTAAAGAACCCGCCGGTTTTGACAGATTCAATAAAGTCCCATATAGATACTATTTCAGCCGGCACCGTGCAGCTCTCCTGCGTTGAGGCGAAAGAAAGGCTCGATTTGAATTTCGATATGGAGCCGGAATCCCTGGTCTTTATAGAAATTCATAATTTAGGGTAGGAAACGATACAAAAAGTGCATTTCCACCATTAATAATTCCTTTAATTGGATCAGGCGCATGAAACGAAAAAACAACCCTGTAATTCTTGAGATTACAGGGTATATTGTATTATGTTATTTGCGACTTATTAACTTCAAATCCCATGCTGTTGATTGTACCTTCTATATCTCCCAGCGATATTTTCCCTTCATCAAATTTTAGTTTTATAATGCTTGTATGATATATCGCTTCTACCGATTCTTTATCGATACCATCCAGCTTTTTAACTGCCGCTTCGATTTTTTGCATGCACAGCGGACATCCCAAGGTCTCCAAATGAATCTTTGCCGATTTCATATTATCAACCCTCCTTTCGTAATCCTCCGGTTATTTCTTTTGCAGCCGATCCGCTATCTACCTTAATTATATCCTGTTTGTGAAAAAAATGCCATTATTATATTAAAGATAATTAAATTTTAATAAGCTAAATCGACGCTTTCGTTTTTTGATTACGTTGGCCGGTTGTCGGCCCCGTGAACTGCAACGGTGTTTACATCATTTGGCTATCATTGCGTTTATGGATTTTTTTATCACCCCAGAAGTTGTACTCCGCTCAATCAATATCGAGGCTCTTATCGGAGATGCCTCCCCCCAATACCCCCCTCTGGACGTGAGTTCGACTCCCCTGAACATAAAAAAAGCAATGACCACATACCCATGACAGGCCGTGGTCATTACCTTTTCTGGTGGAGGTGGTGAGAGTCGAACTCACGTCCGAAAGCGCTTCCTCAAGAATTTCTCCGAGCGCAGCTGATGTTTTGTTGTTTCGCCTCATCCGACGCCCATCAGCAGGCTTCGAATCCGGCTATCCTATTGTTCCCCTATGCTACTAGGAGCTCACATAAGGTTTTCCTGTATGTTTGACGCCAGGACTTCCGACCTACAGGTAAATCGGAGCTGACGCGCGACGGCTTAAGCTGCCAGTGCGAAGTTTGTTCTGTTCTTTGCGTTTATATTTAACGTGCCATTTTTAACGTAGATTGGCAAACTACGGCTCGCTTATCTTGATTCCGCACCCCCGTCGAAACCAGGTTCACCCCCATAATCTGAGAATGCATTTCGCACTATCATTATACCGCAAAATTCAATTTTTGTAACAGTTAAATTTTGTAATTTCAATGACCTTTCTATCGACTGTATTTGGAAAACATATTATTCCCGGGCCTTTTTCATAGCCTGCTGCATCCTGCGTTCAGAATCGCGCTTTGCAATATCTTCGCGCTTATCATAGAGTTTCTTACCCCTGGCCAAAGCCAACTCCATTTTGGCCCGGCCACGTTCGTCTATGTAAACCGACAGGGGAACCAGCGTCATCCCCTTCTGAGTCGTATATCCGATGAGCTTTCGGATTTCCTGCTTATGCAAGAGCAGCTTTCTGGGACGCACCGGATCCACATTGTAACGGTTGCCTTGCTCATAGGGACTGATGTGCATCTGATGAACGAAGACCTCTCCATTCTGGACTTTTGCAAAGCTCTCCTTCAGGTTGATCTTTCCCTGGCGAATGGATTTGATCTCCGTACCGGTCAGTACGATCCCTGCTTCATATATTTCATCTATAAAAAAATCGTGTCTTGCTTTTTTGTTCGTTGCGATGATTTTCTTCTGTCTCATTTTATAACTCCGAACTGATTGAACGGAAACAGTCTGAAGTCTGCCCGGCCGAAGATGTCTTCCAAGGCAACCTCACCCACCGCAGCATCTCTGCTGTCAAGGCTCACGGGCCGGTTGTCCCCCATGACGAAGACATGGTTTTCAGAAACCACCACAGGCCCCATTTCACCGGGTGTTACTCCACCATAAACGTAGTCTTCCTCCAAAACTTCTCCGTTCCGATATACCTTTCCGTTCTTAATCTCGATAGTATCTCCGGCAACGCCGATGACCCGCTTGATCAATCTTCTGCCTTCCCCGTGTTCCGTATCGATATCCGTGTTGAACACGATTATATCATCGTAAGCCGGTGTGCCAAAAATATACGGAAGCTTATTTACGATGATATAACTATAGGGGACAATGGTCGGGTACATGGAATACTCCCGGACCAAAGTAGGACGTATCATACTTGTGACTAATATGGCGATCAACAAAGCGAAAAGAATAGGTTTGCCATATTCATTTATGATTCGCTTCATTTTCTTCCTTCCGCCTGCCTCTGATGCTTTTAGCGTATCAACCCGATTTTGTTAAAGGGATATAGCCGGATTATCGCTTTTCCCAGAATGCTGTCATAGCTGACGAAGCCTACTGAACTGTCCCTGCTGTCGATGCTGTTCTGCCGGTTGTCACCCATTACAAAAAGACTGTCCTCCGGTACCACGACCTCTTCCATCTCGGAAGCCGTATAGCCGTCCAGGGTATAGGGTTCGTCCAAAGGTTCCCCATTCCGGTACACCTTTCCGTCGGATATGAATATCCGATCACCCGGCAAACCGATAACCCGTTTAATCAGCAGTTTTTCTTTTCCGTTTGATTGAACCAGGTCCGTGTGAAATACAATGATATCTCCCACCTTAGGTTCACTGAACAGGTATGCCTGTCTGTTGAGGATTATGTAATCGTATTCTTGCAGCGTGGCTTCCATGGAATGCTCTCTGACTATGGTGGGCTTTATTAGCTGCGTAAGCAACAACCCTATTATTAGAGCAATTGCCATATCTCTGATCCAAAGCTTCATCTCTTTCCTTGTTCGCTCCTATTCTTGACTAGTTTATAATGCTCCATTCAGAAACAGATCCTTCATTTCTTCAAATCCGTCGTTTATCTTCATGTTTTGGGCCGTGAAACAATTCCTCTGAAACCCTCTTCATCCCCGCCGGCAGCTCACATTTAAACTCCCTGCCCCGCATGTAGTCCAGCGGCGGAAGACAGTTTTCGAAGACCAGCCGGTAGGCATGCAGGAACTGGGCCTTAAGCGGAAACTTCCGCAACAACTCTGCATCCCTCTGCCTGTCGCCGTATTTACGGTCCCCTACAATCGGATAGCCTGCCTCAGCCAGATGGACGCGTATCTGATGCGTTCTGCCCGTAACCAGCTCTACTTCCACTAAAGTAAAACCATTTGTCCTTTTCAGCGGCTTCGCCCTGGTTACCATGAGCTTGCCCTTTTCCGCCCCGGCATCTAAGATTCGGACCTTGTTCGCTTCTCGATCCTTTTCCATCCTGTCTCGAAGAAGGATCTCCTCCTTCATCTCTCCGTGCACGATGGCGAGGTAATACTTGCGAATAAAATTTTTTTCACCCATCATCCTGGAGAGACTTCGAAGCGCCTCCGCATTCTTGCCGAAAATCACAAGCCCTGTAGTATTGTGATCGAGCCGATTCACCGGTGAAGGAACAAAAGTCTTTTCCCGATCCGGGCTGTATGCTCCCGAATCGATGAGATAGGCCATGACCTGGTTGGAGAGCGTTTCCTTCCCTTCTTCTGCGGTGCCGTGTACGAGCAAACCAAAGGGTTTTTCCACTATGAGAAGATTTTCATCTTCGTATACCACCTGAAACTGCCTCTTGGATGCGCGAGGCTTTTCCCTTGCCAGATACGCCCTTTGCTCTTCTTCGGATATATCTATGGTGAGCTCATCCCCCAGAGTCAATCTAGTATTTGGCGGAACCCGCCTGCCGTTCACCTTCACACCGGTCCGCAGCAGTTTATAAATATAGCTTAGAGGCGCATTCCGGTAATACTTCTTAAGGAAGCGGTCCAATCGTTGGTTTTCTTCATTTGCAGTTATTTTCATTCTTACCATTGACACATTATACACCATCTGTTTTACATTGGCAAAAGCTATCCATATAAAGTAATCAAATTGTAATTTGAGAATCCTGGCGGTTTGTGATATATTCAGTCGTAAGAGATGACATAATGGAAAAATCCTTGTGAAATTGCGAATATTTCAGGGGAAGTGAAGACATGAACAAAATAAAAGACTTTATTTACGATAAAAACGACCTTCTGATCGCACTGCTAATTCTGGTAATTGCAAGCCTTGTGATCATATCCCGCATTGAAATAATTATGGCCTATCCATCGACTCTTATAGCTGAATCAGAATCCGGCGAAGAAGAAGTCGTAGCTCAAGTACCTTATGTCCCTCCTGAAAGCCCAGGCGAGGATGAAGACCAATCATCAGGGGAGGAAGAACAGAGCGATGCTGCGGATGACCAGGAAGATCCCCCGCAACCGCCTCCTGAAAACTCCCAAGACACGGGCAATACGGACACGGAAACCAGCGACCCGCCGATGAGCCAACCTTCCACAAGCTATGTATCCATCCACATTGAATACGGAGCCACCGGCAGCGAGATCGCCCAGCTTCTCATAAACGCAGGGCTCATTCCGGACAGACAGACTTTCTATAATGCAGTGGAAGCAGCAGGTGCAGATACCAAGCTGCAGGCAGGAAACTTCCGAATTCCTTCAAATGCCACTCCGGACGAAATCATCCGAATAATCACCAACACCAATTGATCAAAGGGATATACGGCCACGGAATCATGCTAACCGTGGCCTTCTTTTTTATTCTTCCAGCAATATGAGTATTCTGTCCAGTCGTTTCTGTTGTTCTTCGTCCATCACAGCCCGCAATGATTTTATCGTCGCAATCTGCTTTTGATACTGTTTTGGATTGGCTTTCATTACCTTCTTCAGCCTCCTTATTTCAGCTAAGATGGCTTCATCATTTTTATCCTTGTAATCATCGGCCATATCTATTGCTGTTTTTACTGCCGTCTGTCCACTCTCTTCCAATCCAAGCTTTGCCGCCAGGTCAGAAAGCATCTGTTGATTTAAATTCATCACATAACCGTCCTTTCCGACATATTATAGTCTATGCCATGGTTTTTATAGTCTATATTATGGTTTTGGGAGGCTACATATGAATCCCGGGTTGATCCTTCTTTTAATTCTGCTTCTTGGGCCCGCCGGAGGAAAACAAAAACTTTCGCCCCCGCATATCCGGCTGCCTAAGATTCCAAAAGAACCTGGCTATATCGATACTTTCAAAATGGAGCTGATGCTGGATCGCCTCCGAGCCATGACCAATGCCATCGATAAAATCAACCATTTGAACCAGGCTCAAAGAGTTCCCGAACCAAAGGGCAAGTTTTCCACCATTGACAAGTTGCAGGATTCTCTCGAAGCGGTGAAAGGGTTTCTTGCTGACGAAAAGTCAGGCCGCCAGGTGGACACTCTTTCAAATACCCTTTCCGGCGTCAAAAAACTTGGCAATCTTGACGATCTCATGGCTACTCTGGGCCCTTTGTTGTCCATGATGAAAGATCCGGAGCACAAATAAAAAGGCAGAAAAGCTAATGCATACCCTATAAAAATAATATATAATGAAATCAATTATAAACGGTTATCAGCGATATAGAAAAAGAATGCGAGGTGTATGCAATGGCTTTGATCACTTCCAAAGAAATGTTTCAAAAGGCCCTGAAGAGCGATTACGCCGTAGGAGCCTTTAATGTCAACAACATGGAGATAATCCAGGGAATAGTGGATGCCGCAAAAGAAGAGAATGCTCCGTTGATTCTACAAGTTTCCGCCGGTGCAAGAAAATATGCGAAACCCGCTTATTTGGTCAAACTGGTGGAAGCTGCGATGATTGACACGGGACTGGATATCTGCCTCCACCTGGACCACGGAGAAGACTTCGAAATCTGCAAAAAATGTGTAGATGACGGTTTTACTTCCGTTATGATCGACGGTTCCAAATATCCCTTTAAAGAAAACGTGGCCTTGACAAAGCAAGTGGTAGAATATGCCCACGCAAAAGGCGTAGTGGTAGAAGCGGAACTTGGCAGGCTGTCCGGTATCGAGGACAATATCAATGTTGATGAGCGCCAGGCCACTTTTACGGATCCTGAAGAAGCTGCAGAGTTTGTGGAGAGAACGGGGGTGGATTCCCTCGCCATCGCTATTGGGACAAGCCATGGCGCCTATAAATTTAAAGGCGACCCCTATCTGGATTTCGAACGCCTTAAGAAAATTCACGAGTTGATACCGGATACTCCTTTGGTACTCCACGGAGCATCCACGGTCCTGCCGGAATTCGTGGATCTCTGCAACAAATACGGGGGGAAAATCCCCGGGGCAAAAGGCGTTCCCGAAGATATGATCCGCGAAGCCGCAAAATACGGTATCTGCAAGGTTAATATCGATACGGATCTGAGACTTGCCATGACGGCTGAAATACGCCGCTATCTTGCCGAGCATCCGGAAGATTTCGACCCAAGAAAATACCTGGGACCTGCCAGAAACGCAATAAAGGCCATGGTACAGCATAAAATCAGAAACGTACTTGGATCAAGCAACAAGCGGTAAATCCAAAAAATCAAAAGGACTGTCCCTTTTGATTTTTTGAAGGTTCAATGTCAATTGTTGGGGTTGGACCTGTAAGATTAAAAAGTGTTGTGACTTTTTCGCAGGGTGGAGTAATCTACCCTGCGTTTTTCCTTTTCTTAAAAGTTAAGGATAGAACCTTGTATAAAAATCGGCAAAATTACTAACCTTAAACAGCCATGCGATATGTCATGGTCAACTCAAGAGCTTCCGTTTTCCCTGTAAGTTTAGTTATGCAGCCATTGTATGTAATATTCTGTTGCGGAATCGTTCAAACTTTCTGATCCCGAATGCATTTCGTTTGATAACTTTGACTTTGTTGTTAACTCCTTCAGTGAAGCCGTTGGTGTAAGGGCAATCAAAGGAATTTAAGATTTCCTTTTGCCAGTTTGTAAAAGCTTTAAAACAAGCATTAAACTCGGGCAACATTTCTAGATAGCCTTGCACCATCATATTCCATACACCTAATCGCTTTCTTGCTTCTTTGCTGTCTTTACTGGCCATAACCTTAAAGAACTCATTCCTAAGTGCATAGGCATATCGAAGTCTTTCCGATATAGCTAACATGGCTGTTACCTGGTCTTGTTCGATCTCAGTAAGCTGGTCCGGGCGTTTTAATAGTACCTTTCTACTCCTTTTGAAATACTTCCTTCTTGCATCTGCGAACTTTTTTTGCTCCTGTTTTCGGACATTTTCAAATGCCCATGTTACCTGCCTTACCACATGATATTTATCCGCTACAATGATTGCTTTCGAAAAACAAGCGCGCGCTAATGCACGATAGTCCTTGTTCATATCCATAATTACGTATTTTACACGGTTTCTATCCGGATACCGGCTGAAGTAGGCGTATAGATTCTCCAGTTTCCTGTTTGGAAGTACATCAAGAACCTTTCTATGAGCCGGATCTGTTAGGATAAACTGATATTTTTCACCGCCGGCATTGCCTTTGAATTCATCGAAAGATAACACTTCTGTTAGGAATGAGTTTGAGTAATTAATATGGTCAAAGATTCTTGCTGCAGTCACCCCGGAAACATTGTTTCTATCTGCAATGTCTTTCATGGAATGAACCTTTCTGAATTCCTCTACGATCCAGGCGGAAAGGCGGTTTGTTAATCTGTGATATCTCGGGAGAAAAGGAATGGTTTCATAAAAACGTTTACCACATGAAGGGCAGGAATATCTTCTCTTTCTTAAGATCAAGTATGTGTATTTACCAAAGGCGGGTATGTCTTTAATCTTCTGCCTTCGATAGTCGTGAATTTTGTCTGTCTCATATCCACATTCCGGACATGTATGTATTTTCCTTGGCATTTCAAGATATATGTTGCATATTTTATCTTTCTGCTCCACTCCGGTGATAATTACATCTTCCAATCCGACCAACTCTTTTATATAATCGTTACAGAGCATAGTAGAAACCTCCTTTCGATTTGGTTTGGTCACCTTAATCTTACAGGAATTTCTATCTATGCTCTACTATTTTCTCTCTAAAAAAATGTTGGAGCATTCCGCTTTCGCGATTTACC
>CZCB01000197.1_pt1 | contig 26248 bp, 18 predicted proteins | sample 591991 | NCBI WGS metagenome assembly CZCB01 (sample SAMEA3556809, study PRJEB10932) | anaerobic digester metagenome
TCCTCTATATTAGCCCAAGGGTTTTTCCATGCCTCTACCCGTACCTTTACATGGCTAAATAAATAATAGCTAAGTATAGCACCTCCTACTCCTGCTCCTGCTGCTGCAGTTGTCAGCAATATATCCGATGTAGCAATTGGATATATAAATAAAAAGAGTCCAAAAAATAAAAGTGCTCCCCCTAAATCTCTAGATAGTACCAATATAAGCATACAGATGGCTGTAAATATAAACACTGGTAGACGCTCTTTTAAGCTCCTCTCCTCACTAAATTCTATTGCAAATACGAATACTAATATTATCTTTACAAATTCCGAGGGCTGAAAACCTATCTTTTTGCCAAATAGAGGTATAAAAACCCAGTTTTTTGCGCCTCCAATGATCTGTCCAAATACCAAAGGCAGAATCAATAAAAATATTCCAATGCCCATGAGAGTATATAGAAAGCGTCTGTCTTCCTTTACAAGAGATGTAACTATCATAGATATTACTAGTGCTATACAGCCCATTCCAAACCACTCAACCTGACTCATGGCTTGGCTCGGACTTAAACGCTGTAGCATTATAAGCCCTATGACAAATAATACATCTACTATGAGCAATAGAAAACCATCTAAGCCTTTAAATACAACCTTAAGCAGTATATACTGACACAAAAATATTGTGGCAGCCAGCACTGCCAGCACCACAATATCTAAGTTTATAGTGGTAGTTTCCCTAATAGCCAGAAGACCAAAGGCAGAGAATATAAGTAGTACAATAGCAAATGCCACATTCCCTCCACCCTGGCCTCTAAACTCTCTATTCCGTTTTCCATGGAGAGTTGACCTAAGACATTGGAAAAATATATAGCCTATGAGAAATACATACCAATATCTGAGGGTCAACGCAAATATCTCATATTGCCTATCCCGCATTAACTCACTGCCTTTCTGCTTAAAATAGCCCTGAAATCATTCCCTTATCGTCAACATCTATACTTTGAGCAGCAGGAACTTTAGGTAAACCAGGCATTGTCATAATATTACCTGTAAGTGCTACTATGAAGCCGGCGCCGGCAGACACCTTCACATCTCGTACACCTATTTTAAAGTCTTTAGGCCAACCTAGTTTTTTAGGATCATCAGATAGTGAATATTGGGTCTTTGCCATGCATATAGGCAAATTACCAAAACCATTCTTCTCTAATCTATCTATATCCCTTTTAACTGCAGAAGTAAATTCTACTCCATTTGCCCCATATATTTCTAGTGCTATTCTCTCTATTTTTTCCACTATGGGTTGATTGACATCATATAGATACTCAAAGGTATTATCCTCTTCCGTCAATTTGAGTACCTCATTTGCAAGGTCTATTCCCCCTTTACCACCTTGTCCCCATACATCTGCCATAACTGCCTTTACACCATATCCTTCACATCTTCTCTCTACGAGTTTAATCTCCTCTTTAGTATCAGTTGGAAATTTGTTTATTGCCACTACAGCTGGAAGTCCAAACTTTTGAGTTATGTTCTCTATATGTTTCAAGAGATTTGGCATTCCTTCATCCAATGCCCTTAAATTTGGGTTAGACAAGTCATTTTTCGCCACTCCTCCGTGGTGTTTAAGTGCCCTTATAGTAGCAACTATTACAACTGCCGATGGTTTTAGGTTTCCAGCCCTACATTTTATATTAAAAAACTTTTCCGCACCTAAATCTGCACCAAATCCTGCCTCTGTAACCACATAATCTGATAGTTTTAGAGCAAGACGCGTAGCCATAAGACTATTGCAGCCATGCGCAATGTTTGCAAACGGACCACCATGTATAAGTGCAGGTGTCCTCTCTAATGTCTGTACTAGGTTGGGCTTTATGGCATCTTTTAATAAGGCTGCCATAGCTCCTTCTGCTTTTAAATCACTCGCCCTAACTGGCTTATCATCACGTGTATATCCCACCACAATATTACCAAGACGTTCTTTTAAATCTTCCATATTCTGTGCTAAACATAGTATTGCCATAATTTCTGAGGCAACAGTAATATCAAATCCATCTTGTCTTGGCACACCATCTGTTCTACCGCCTAAGCCACATACTATAGAGCGCAATTGCCTATCGTTCATATCTACACAACGTTTCCAAGTTATCTTCCTAGTATCTATTCCAATATCATTCCCCTGATGTATATGATTATCTATCATAGCAGCTAATAAGTTGTTTGCAGCACCTATGGCATGGATATCTCCTGTAAAATGTAAATTTATATCTTCCATAGGTATTACCTGGGCATAACCTCCACCCGCTGCTCCCCCTTTTATACCAAATACAGGACCTAAAGAAGGTTCCCTTAGTGCCACCATTGTCTTTTTGCCTAAGCTATGTAATGCATCGGCAAGCCCTACTGACATAGTTGTCTTACCTTCACCGGCAGGTGTAGGAGTTATTGCAGTAACAAGTATGAGCTTACCATCCTTCCTATCCTTAGTCTTCTCTACAAGGTCATAGCTGAGTTTCGCCTTATATTTTCCATATAGCTCTAAATCTCCCTCATCTATACCCACGCCCTTTGCAATATTAACTATGGGTTCCGGATTCACACTCTGTGCAATTTCAATATCAGTTTTATACTCCATTTACATCATCCTTCTTTAAAATTGTGTTATGTAGTCGTAACAAACTACACTTTTTAATAGTATTAATTAAGCATTTAGAGCCTGTATTCAATTATTAACTGTATTATAACATAAAAGAGTTCAAAAGTTTATATCAAAAACACTAGACGATATTAGTAGTTAGCATAAAATTACCGTAGGGACTTAGAATAGGTATTGCCATATATTCCCTCATTTGATGAAAAACTATTTTCTCCCAACTATTAGTTTTAAAAGTATATATTTGGGGTATATATTTTATAGAAGTAGCCTTATAAAAATACTTAAATTTTAAAATTGTCAATTTAGTAATTATATCTATAAACTCAACATATTTAGCAGTAGGCTTAAATAAAAGTAACTTTTCAAAATAGAGCATTAAGATATCTTTTTTGAAATGAGTATGCTTAAAATACTAAAAAATCGTTCTAAACATATTATATGAGGAGTGATGCCCATGTTATATGAAATCGCAAATACCTTTCCACATGAAATTTTAGATGCAAAAGAACCTCCTTTTATTTCACTTTATCAACCTACACATAGATATAGACCAGAAAACAAGCAAGATCTAATTCGATACAAAAACCTCGTACGAACTATTGAAGAGTCATTAAGACAAAAATATCCTAAAAGAGAAATTGAGACTATAATGGCTCCTTTCTATGCCTTAGCTAAAGATAAAATGTTTTGGAACAACACATATGATGGTTTAGCTATACTTGCAAATAAAAAACAATGTGTTATTTATAAACTTCAAAGACCTGTACGCGAACTAGCCGTAGTAGCTGATAGCTTTCATATAAAGCCATTGATACGGATATTTCAATCAGCAGACCGATATCATGTTTTGGGCTTAAATAGAAAGGAATTCGCATTATACGAAGGAAATAGATATGGATTTGAGGAAGTTCAATTTGAACCAGGAACACCACAAACTATTGAAGAAGTCCTTGAAAAAGAATATGAAAAAGCCCCTATAACTCCAGGTGTATATGGAGATCCAGGTGCACCTGTACCCCACAGTTATGATGAAAAGAGAGATAAGATAAAAAAAGACACAGAAAAATTCTTCCGCTTTATTGATAGATTCGTCTTTGAAAACTATTCGCGTACAACTGGACTGCCTTTGATGATTGTAGGATTACCTGAATATCATACTTTGTTCAAAAATATCAGTCGCAATCCTTTTTTAATAGAAGAAGGGGTTAAGATTGCTTATGACGCCCTTACCATCGATCAGCTAAGAGAAAAAGTTTGGGAGGCTATCGAACCTAGATATTTAAGAAAGACAAAAGAACTAGTAGAAAAATTTGAAATGGCTAAAGCCAAAGGTTTAGGTTCTGACGATCTGGTGAAAATTGCTAGGGCAGCCTTTGAAAACAATATTGATACAGTGCTTATAGAAGAAGATAGGATAATTCCTGGAAAAATCGACCCTCTAAGTGGAAAACTAGAAAGAGGAGATTTAATAGATCCTGATGTCGATGATATATTAGATGATTTAGGAGAAATGGCATTTAAAAAAGGTAGTCAAGTAGTTGTTCTTCCTAAAGAGAGAATGCCAAGCGATACAGGTGCTGCTGCAATATTTAAATACAAAGCAGAACATTATTAATTTAGTGCGTTCCCTTGTTTTGTCATTCTATAATGTATTATTTCTAATATTTCATTCAGCTTTTAAAATAGCATTTAATTAAATATTGAGGGCCTTACTTGTGTGATTTTACAATCTGGAAGGCTCTCAATATTTAATTTAATAGTCCTTGACGAAATTTTAGAGTTCTGATTTTGAATCAAAAGATTGTTGATTTCAGCCATAATATAAGCTATAATAATATTTACTGACATGCGACTGTAGCTCAGTTGGATAGAGTATTCGACTCCGACTCGAAAGGTCGTGGGTTCAAATCCCGCCAGTCGCACCAATATAAAGACTTATAACGATTTTTGTTTGAATAAATATAAAGTTTATATTCGTTTTAGCATTATCATCGGATAGAAGGTAGATAATTACTTCATCTACCTTCTATCCGCATTATTATACTCACAATTAAAGATTAGTCAGTCAATTGCTGTACTGACTAATCTTTTTTACTGTGATTTTTTAAAACCTTCAACTGTCAAATACCCGTAATAACGCCTAAATTCCCTATAAATCCCTTATAGATAATTTATATTAATACATAATGCCAAATTGTCATTTAGAAAATAGATAAATTTAAATATGTCCAAATTGTAAAAAAAGCACTAAACCTGTTTCCAATTGTAAGATTAAGTGTTATAATCATCTATAATGTGAAATATGAAATATGTTAAAGGGGGAATGATGACTATGCTTCTACGTGTTCTTATGGTAGATAATAGCTATCGAGCACGCCGTGATATAGATGAAAAAGTCAATTGGGTAGAAAATGATTTTGAATTAGTGGGAGAAGCAAACAATGGTGAAGAGGCATTAGCCTTACTGCCACACGTATCTCCACATGTTATATTTACTGAAATTCGTATGCCTATTATGGACGGCATTACTTTTATCGAAACTGCTAAAAAACGCTGGCCCGACATCAAATATGTCATTGTGAGCAATTATGACAATTTTGATTATCTCCGCCAAGCCATGAGGGTCGGAGCATATGACTATATATTAAAGCCAGTAAAAACAGAGGAGATAAATCAAGTTCTTCTCCGAGCAAAAATAGAAATCGAAACAGGAGTACGAAAATTTTTCTAAAAGAAGGCTGCAGCTCACTCTCTACAGCCTTCTCTTATGTCTTCTTTTATATCCTGCCACCTATCTCTTATTACGTCCATCATACTAGCACTTATCTCAGATGAATTAGCAAATGCGACATTGAACCATTTTGATGCCTTCTCATATTCTTCTAATCTATAATTGAGTTCTCCTAAAAGATATAGAACAGTACCTAGCTCCATGGCATTCTCGTCGGAAAAATCTTCCCACTGATAGGCCTCTTCATATAATTTAGCTGACCAACGCATAAATCTTAATTCCTCTTCCTTCTCTTTTTTAATTCGATAGAGCCAAGAAAGCCTAAGACACAATCCCGCAAGCTTACTATTCTTTTCACCGGTAATCTCACCACTTGTAATAGCCAATTTAAATGTCTCTATTGCCTGTTCTATACTTCTTACACCACTAAAATCTCTTCCTGTCCATTTAGAAGAGACAATCTCTTTAAATTTCTCACGTTTTTCGTCTAAAATATCACCTGTATGACTATCGGAAAATGCAAAACCACACTTAGGACATACATTTATCTCATAAAAATATGGATTTATATCCTCGTAGTAAGTACAAAAATCCGTATCCCTACCAATCATACGTAATTTAGTAGTTTTTACTTTTGTAGTGTTGAACGATGTCTGGCAAAGAGGACAAAAAACACGTTTCTCCATCAAATATTCGTTCATTGCAAGTAATCATCCTTTTTATGCTACTTTATTTTTACTGTAACTTCCTGTGGATCCATAGATAATACCTCAACTCCATCGGGTACATTTATCTTTAATGAAAATTTTTTCTCACCCCTTGAAACATTATCCAGATCTACATATACCTTTATCTTATCTTTTATTGTATCTATAACAGGTTTATCTCCTTTCAATACTAAATCTACACTTTCAGTAGACAACTCTGCAAACCTGTTAATACCTAAATTTTCTATATCTATCTTAACATTAGATACTTCCTCTTTCACTTCTATCGGGTGAATACGTATTACCACACTCACCTCAGATGGTTGACTTGGATCTAGGTATATTCCCTCATACTTCTGTAATTTTACAGTACGTTTGATATCTGTCTTCGCACCCTCTAAGTCTATCAATTCAGTACTTATCGATTCCATATCTTCAAGTAAAGCTTCACTACCACTCACAATAATAGTTTTGGGCTGTATCTCTATATCTGTAACCTCATAACCCGGTGCAGGTTTCCCAGATATAGCCGCTTCAATGGGCAGAGTCTTTTTCGGATATATAGGTACAGTAACTATGGCAAAATCCTGATTCATAGATACATATTTTGACTCTACAACTTGCCCATTTTCATCAAGGAGTTTTATTGGCAGCGATTGCTCTATAGTTGACTTACTCTCTTTTATATCAAGCGAAACCCTTCCCTTTACTACCTTATCAATTGTAACTTCTGGACCTGTTATTTTAATACTGTCTGGTTTCAAGGTATATGGTTGCATCAAATAGCCAGATGCTTCTTTCCCTGTTATTTCCGCTTCTACAGGTATATCTTTAGATACTATAGTGTCTACAACCACCACACGCTCCGGCTGTTTTTCCAAACGAACACCTAAAGGAATCCCATCTATGTCTATTTCTATCTTATATTCACCAGGCTTATCTATATCGGAGAGATCTATATAACCCTTTATTTCTTCTATCTCTATTCTGCTCAAATCCTTAGCCCTACCTTTAAGTCGAATTGTAATTGGATCCTCCACATCATAGACAAGACTGAGATTCTTCCTAGTTAACTGTGATTCATTCTGTATCTTAACGGGGATATCACTATAGCTTCTTACAATTTCAGGGTTTTGCTCTCCTATAGCTACGAACCAAAGGATTATTGCAAATACCACAGATATTACCTTGGCTGATAAATTTTTTACTTTCTTCTCCTTTTTACTCATGTTTTGCCCTCCACTTTTTAAAACTAAAGTTTCGAGGTTCATTTTCTTGACCGTATATATTCTTTAATATATCCCCTAAAGTCTTAGGATCAAGATATCTCGTAAGTTTTCCATCATCGGCCATGGATATTATACCTGTCTCCTCTGATACAATTATAGCTATGGCATCAGATTTCTCTGTTATACCTATGGCTGCCCTATGACGAGTTCCTATCTGTTTATTTATATTGGGATTCCGTGTAAGGGGTAGGAAACAACCCGCAGCTGCTATGCGTTCTCCTCGTACAACTACTGCACCATCATGAAGTGGGGTATTGGGAACAAATATATTTTCAAGAAGTTGTTGAGTTAAATAGCCATCTATTTTTACTCCTGTCTCTATAACATCATTTAAGCCAGTTCGCCTCTCTATTACAATAAGTGCACCTATTTTATCCTTTGACATATTTTCAACTGCTTTAATAATGTGATTTACAATATTATCTATGTCTTCTTCCTCTTGGATAAATAATGTCTTTTCAAAGATTCTTCCTCTTCCTATCTGTTCTAAAGCACGTCTAAGTTCAGGTTGAAATACAATTAAGAGAGCTATAACTCCAACTGTTGCTGTGTTTTTTAATATCCAATAGACAGTATTTAACTTTAACGCCCCACTTAACCATGTAATAGCAAGCAAAGTGGCTAGTCCTTTTAAAACCTGCTCTGCTTGAGTCCTTTGTATGAGGAGTATAAAACGATATAATACATACGCTACAATAGCTATATCGATTATATGCCTTATGACATAAGGAAACTGGATATAGGGTTGCAAAAAATATATTAAATCAGATAGCCGACGCAGCATTGCTGTACCCCCTAAATATTTAATAAATATATTATATACCATATCTCCTATATAGTGAACTACCTATATATACCTAGTTAGCTTATAATTTGGAAAATGTGAATATTGTACTATTAGAATTACAAAAACATAACTACAAAAAAATATAGATAACTATTAAAATATTATTAAAATCTGAAAACTAGCAAGATTTTCATATATGATCAGCATTGAATTTCTATCTTTGTTTCACAATTACTGCATTTACCACCTCTAATACCTCGTATATGAGTCTCAAAACCTCGCTCTATTAAAAGATTGCCACATTCTCTACAATATGTGTTATTATCTACACCCATGAGATTCCCTACATATACAAAAGGTAAATACTGCTGGGCAGTACTTCGAAGACTAAGTAAAGTTTCCCTGGGCGTTGCTGCTATATCTAATTTGTAGTTTGGATAATATCTAGATAAATGCAGTGGAATATTATCGTCGATTTTAGATAGCCATTTAGCCAGAGTCTCTATCTCATTGGGATTATCATTTAATCCACCTATTATGAGAGTCGTTATCTCTACATGACAGACAGATGCACTTATTTCCACTGCATCCTTTACAGGAGAAAGGGCGCCGGCGCAAATCTCCCTATAGAATTCATCATTAAATGCCTTTACATCTATATTCATTGCATCTATATATGGAAGAAGTCCCTCTAATGGTTCTCTATTTATAAAGCCATTAGTCACAAGAACATTCTTAAGCCCCTTCTTCCTGGCCAGCTTCGCCGTATCATATACATATTCATACCATATAACTGGTTCATTATAGGTAAATGCAATCCCTATACTTCCAAGCTCTATTGCCTTATCCACTATATCTTCAGGAGGGATATATCTGGTAAACTGTTTCTCGTGGGCAATATGCCAATTTTGACAGAATTTACAATTCAGATTGCACCATAGTCCGCCTATAGAGAGGATCTGTGACCCTGGATAAAAATGATATAGTGGTTTTTTCTCAATGGGATCCAAGGCAATAGATGAAACATTGCCATACCCTTCTGCTATCAATATCCCATCTACATTCCTCCGCTGTCTGCATATACCCGTCTTCCCTTTAGGTATATTACATCTATGGGGGCATAGATTACATATTACTCTGTCCCCTTCTTTTTGAAAAAAAAGTGCTCTCCTCATAGACATACCACCTGACCTCTATTCATGTCTTATTACCTTAAAACGTTCCACCTTATAGTTTTCATGAGGTTCTATACCCGCCTTACTAAGTGCTATTGCCAACTGTTCTTCTGGGGTATCCACTCCATCTAAATTAGGTAAAAGCACTCCCCGTCTAAGGTCCTTTTTCACTATTATTCCATATTTTTTAGCATCTAACTGCTCTATGGAATCTACAGGCTCTGGTTCTTCTAATACATCTACAGAATATTCGATATAAGGGAGCTCGTCCTCTGTTACAGGATAAAACCTCGGATCTTTGGTGCCGGCGCTTATAGCATTCTGTATTATTTCTTCGGCAATATTTGCTTGCGTAGGAGCAATCGTCCCTATACAACCCCTTAACTGCCCATCTCGTTTGAGGGTAACAAATACACCAGTCCTTCTATTTAACATCTCATCTGGAAGTGTAGCATCTGGTTCTATTATTTCACCCGTTCTTATATATGTCTCCAAAGATTTACGTGCAAGAGTTATATATGGGTCTTCATTTCTCCCTTTATTATATATATCGTCATTTTCTTCTATCCCCTCAATAGAGGCTACTCCATAACCTACTCCAAACGGTCCTTCATAAGATAGTATATTAGTTTTTAATTTCTTTCCTTTTAGAGCACCTAAACCCATTATTATGGAACGAAGTCCACACTCGCCCCCCTGTTCTATGAGCATAGGATCTAGGGACATCAGTCCTTCTACATCACCATTAGCTAGGTTTTCGATTATTGCCTTATCTAACTTAGGGCCTGCTGGATTAAAGCCATATGGACCGTCTTCTGAAAGTCTATGAGATAGATCGCCACTGGCTATTATAACTATATCTTCATCTTGATCGTCAATTACCTCACCTATAATATTACCGAATCGATAGAGTTCTTCAAATGGTAAAAAGGATATGGTTATGTGAACTAATTTGAAATCCTTATACTCCTTTGTGACATAATAGAGGGGAACCAAAGCACCCCAATCTAGAGTGGTTGATACGCCATATGACATTGCTACTCTATTATCCATACCTAGACAAGGTATACGGTTTTCCCGTGCTGACTCTAATATCTGTCTTCCCAATTCTATGTTGTTTTTAAATGCAAACCGTATATCATATGCACCAAAGCGTGACATATCCCCTTTTAACACATCATCCATCATCACGACAATAGCATCTTTAAATACCGGACCATGAGGCGTTATAACTATTATTGTATTGGGAGATTTGGCTTTTATTTCCTTAGCACATGTTTCAAGTGCATCTATTGTTGACTGTACTTTTTTCTCCTCACCACGTCCTATATGAGGTATTATTATGGGAGGATGAGGCATCAAATAAAGACCCTTAATTCTACCCATGGCTATCACTCCTCGTGTAATATGTTCCTAATATAAGTTTAACACAACTAGGAAATTAAATGCAAAACTTTTTTCTTAGGTCTTTTTCAATTGCCCTATGTAATTTTTAAAATAATTTCCCTCAATTCCAAATACATATAAAAATTTTATGGTTTGATACATAAAGATTGTCTGTAAATGTATGAAAAATTAATGAGATGTAAAATAATCAATTATTCCGCAATATATAGCATATGCAATATCGGTTTGATATGCGTCAGTTTTTAATAACCGCTCTTCTTCGGGATTCGACAAAAAACCACATTCTACTAGTACAGAAGGTGCAGATCCTACTTTTAATATGCGTATATTATCCACCTCTTTTTCTTTACGAGTATTCCCTCTATTGAGTATAGATATGAGTTTTGACTGTATGCATTGTGCCAGCCTTTCGCCTTCTCTACTTCCCGCCATATAAAATGTCTGGGCTCCATAATATTTTGATTGACTAAAATAATTTAAATGTATACTCACAACTATATGGGGATTGCTATTTTTTATTATATCTATACGCCTTTGCATGTCCTGTTCCTTCATATTCCCTATCCTTTTTTTAATTCCTATATCATATAGTCCTTCATCACTTGTACGTGTCATAATAACAGTAGCCCCTTCCCTCTCAAGCTGTTCCTTTAGTTTATATGCTATCTTTAAATTAATTTTATCCTCTCGCGTTCCATTCTTACTCACAGCTCCTGGATCTATCCCGCCATGTCCTGCGTCAATAACTATTACTCTGTTTTTTATGGGAGAACCAAAGGTGGCTATAGATTTCATGTGTTTTATATTGCTATAATATAAAACTCCAAGCAGTATCCCTATGGAAAACCAAATAACAAAGAGTGTACGCCTCTTTATATATAATACTTTCATAATACAAAACCCCCAGATATGAATTGCTATATAAGCATATTCATCTAGGGGCTTGACCTATGAATATTTTATATTTCTATTTCTATATGATGGTATCCTCCATCATCTATGAGATGAATAGGAGATGATATTCCATCAACCTTCCCTTTACCATTTTTTACACGTATACTATATAGCGTATTTCCATAGGTATAATGGATTGTGAATTCATTCCAATCGCTAGGTATAGAAGGATCTATATGCAATATATCCCCTTCTTTCTTAAAACCTAACAACCATTCAAGACCTACCCTATACATCCAAGCAGCTGTCCCAGTATACCATGTCCATCCTCCTCTTCCCACATATGGAGGCATAGAATATACATCAGCAGCCATAACATACGGCTCTACCTTATACTTAAAAAGCTCTATCCATGTTCTTGTATGATTTATAGGATTTATCATATTGTATAAATCCATTGCCTTATCGCCGTTATCTAGCATTGCATATGCAAGTATGACCCATGTAGCAGCATGGGTATATTGACCGCCGTTCTCCCTTACCCCAGGTACATATCCCTTTATATATCCTGGCTCAAGATGGGTACTATTAAACGGAGGGGTTAAAAGCTTTATAAGTCCAGCCTCCCTGTCTATCAGATGATTTTCTAAGGAACGCATTGCCTCTTTTATACGCTCAGGTCTACCACCACCTGATATAACGCTCCACGACTGACTTATAGAATCTATTTGACATTCATCATTGTGCTCAGAACCCAATGGAGTTCCATCATCAAAGTATGCACGTCTATACCAACCACCATCCCATCCATGCTCCTCTATGGCCTCTAATAACTTATCTGCAATACCTTTTAGTGCATGGGCCCTTTCATAATCAGTGCGGCTCTCACATATGGGAATAAAATCCTTTAAAACTCTATACATAAACCATCCAAGCCATACACTTTCTCCTTCTCCCTTTTCGCCAATTTTATCCATTCCGTCATTCCAATCTCCACCGCCAATCAAGGGCAATCCATGCCGTCCAAATCGCGTTGCTCGTTCAATTGCCCGTATACAATGATCGTATAGACTCTCTTTTTTTTCAGATATAGATGGTGAATTATACCTATCCTTCTCATCAATAGCTAGCTCATCATCTTCAAGATATTCTAATTGTTCATCTAATATAGCCACATCTCCAGTTATCCTTATATAGTCTGCAGTTACAAATGGCAAAAATAGTAAATCGTCACTTATGCGAGTACGCACTCCCCTATTTGGTGGATGCCACCAATGCTGAACATCTCCTTGAATAAACTGATGCCTTCCATGCTCTAAAATTTGAGTTCTCGCTATTTGGGGATGACTATATACAATAGCCAATGTATCTTGCAGTTGATCCCTGAATCCAAACGCTCCACCTGCTTGGTAAAAAGCTGTTCTAGCCCATAATCTGCATACCAGCGTCTGATATAACAACCATCTATTTATAAGTAGATTAAAGGATTCATCTGGAGTACTTACTTGAACCGTCTCCAAAGTATATTGCCAAAATTCCTTGACTTTTTTTAACTCCATATCTATATTGTCAAGTCTTTTATATTTTTTAACTAGGTACTCCAACCTATCCATATCATCCACTTCACCTAATATAAGAGCTATATGCTCCTTTGAACCTTCTGGTATGGTAAGCTTTATGTGGATAACACCACATTGGTCAAATCCAGCGCCGGCAGTATCAGTAAGCCTTTCACGCTCCAATGCCGCCGGCGCTTTTAGCTGTCCATTTTTGCCTATAAACTCTCGTCTATCGGCCGTATAGGAATATATATCCCTACTAGATAACATAAATGCCTTTTCTTCTATAAACTCCTCATTAAATGGATTCTCAGCAATTAACACATCTAAATCCACATCATAGCGAGACTTTATAAGCTGGCTTCCCGTGTATCTATCCACACCTAACACCCATTCTGCATAATAATATATGCTTATTTCCCTAGGATTTGAACTGGGATTATATAATGTCAGAAGATTAATTTTCACAGGATCTTCTCGAGGCACATATATGGTTTGAGTACCATATATACCATGGCTATTATATTCAAATATTGTATAGCCCTGTCCGTGTCTTATTACGTAGTCTCCTTCTTGCCTCATAGGAGATGGAGTAATTGTCCAAGCATCACCTGTTTCATCATCCCTTACATATATTACCTCTCCAGGTGGATCAACTACAGGATCATTAGACCATTTGGTAAGTTTGTTTTCCCTGCTATTTTTATACCAGGTATAGCAAGAACCTTGTTCTGTAATCAAAGTCCCAAAATTTTCATTGGCAATTATATTACTCCAAGGCAGTGGCGTATACTCCCCAGCTCTTAGTTGTATTATATATTCCTCACCGTTTTGCCAAAAACCACCTATACCATTGTAAAAAGTAAGCTCATCCTTAGGAAATATAGGGGGATGGACATAGGTATATCTAGAAAAAGAAGTCTTTCTAGTAGCTCTAGGTAATATATATTGTGTTCTAGTCTTAATTTGGCCTTCAAGACTGCCCCTATCTCCCCTTATTATAAGAGAGGCCATAGATATAAAGGTACCAACATCATCTTTTTTCATATGTGCAGTCTGCCTTACAAATACGCCTCCTGGCTTATCTATAAGCTCTCGGGCATGGCTTATAGATAATATTTCCTGTATTCGTTCTTCAACTGGTTGCTCATAGCTGTTCCCAAATTCGTTTAATATTACAAGATCAACCTTTAATCCCTTTCTATTCCAATATTCATGGGCAGATAATAACTGCTCAAGAATACCAAGCTCATGGACAGAACTTATAATGACTAGAACTATGGGAAGATCGCCTGAAATTCCCTGTGCCCATAATGCCGATCTTCCCTTATCATTGCCCTTTATTATATCTTTACTATATATCCTACTGGGAGAATGATATATTACATGGGAAGCTAGCTTTTGGTATAGACTGGCATCCTCAGACGATAGACCTAAATATCTAAGTTCTATCTGGCTATGTGTCCATGCAAGTTCAAATATGGACTCTATTCCCTGGTGAGTTCCATACTCCTTGGCCAATGTAATAACATCATCCTTATTCTCAGCTACTCCTGTTATAAAAGATACAGTGGCCGTTCTACCTCCGTCTATACCAATTCTTTTCCTTAAACTCATAATAGGATCTAAGACTGCCCCCACAGTGTTTGATAAAGGGGTACCTGGTTCCATAACAATGGGAGCAGATATATCCCTCCCCCTACCTATGAATTTTAGACGATTTGTCTCGTACTGGACTGCACCTATATCTTCTCCTTCCTCTAATACGAGTGTATGCATAACCCACATGGGCTTTGAAGTATCTCCACCCCATCGCCTATATCCAATGAGTGTATTGTATTCGGGGATAAATTCTGTAATCACAAATAGATTATTAAATGCTCTATGGGCAATATCATCAGCAGGAGATGAAATGACAAGTTCAAAGTAACTAGTCAAATCTAATACCCTCTTATGAATACTCCTATTGGTAAGGGTAATCCTACGCACCTCCATATTATGGGTTGGCGATACCACCACATCAGTACGAGTCTCTATATTTCCATCTCGTCGAATAAAAGTTGCCCTATCCTCAGCAAACTTTACATCATATCTCTCTGGCCTAGTTCCACAGGGCATATAAGTAGCTGACCAAAAATTATTTGAATTTAAGTTTTGTATATACGTATATACGCCCCAGTTATCTAAAACTGCATCACACCTCCATCTATTTATAGCAACATCTTCATATTCCATAAAACCACTTCCACTATTGGTCACCATAGTAGAAAAACTACCATTTGACAATAATTGTACCTCGGGTATATACGTGTTTATTCCCTTAAATTGCCTTGTAGCATTCCCCTTTGTTTTTCCTGCCCTATACGTAGGAGGTATTGGCTCCATGAATTCCTTTAAATATACCTCTCTAGCAGGTATACGCTCTTGAAGTATTAACTGGGTTGCCTTGACAATGGGCTGGTTATGAAATCTCTCTTGCATTATATTATCATTCAATACATTGTCTATTGCAATTAAGCTCATACCCTGATGATGGGCCATGAAACTCTTTACAACCACAGAATTTCTATTTCTAGGAACTCGTGAATGCGTATAATCGATTGCTTCATAGAGCCCATACTCACCTTGCAGTCCCTCACTTATTAGTTTATTTATATTGTCCATAGCCCCATGTGGATCAATCTGCATCGCAAGTATAGACGCATATGGAGCTATAACTAAATCATCTACAAGTCCCCGTTTAAGACCTAGTTTAGGTACTCCAAACGCCTTATATTGATAATTCATATGTCGATCAAATGCATTGTATGCTGACTCAGATATACCCCACGGCACTCGTCTTCTCTCTCCATACTTCTTCTGTCCTATTACTGCACCTATATAAGTCTCATTCAGTAGAGTATAATTATAATCTTTCATTATAAGCAGGGGCATGAGATATTCAAACATAGTTCCACTCCAAGACAACAAAACCCTCTTATCACTTATCAATGTGAGACTCCTGCCCAATCTAAACCAATGTTTTTGCGGTACATCTCCTTTGGCTATTGCAATAAAACTAGCCTGTCTTGCCTCAGATGCCAAAAGATCATAATAGCTATTTGATAACATACCTTTTTCAACATCATATCCAATGGAAAATAGCTCCCTTTTATCGTCATAGAGTAACCCAAAATCCATATCACAAAATATGGTTTCAACCTCTCCTTTAAGAGTGTCTATACGATCTAAAAGCCTTATTATACTTTCATACGATAATTCTAATGTATACTCAAATTCTTTAAACCACTCTAAAGCCTCATGATAACTTTTATCTCCGTGTAGTACAAGATCCATTCTAAGTTTAATGTCTGACAAATATTCCAATATTTCTTGATAAGCATCAATATAGTCACACATGGAAATTGGACAATTCAATAGATGCAAAACCTCCAGTAATGACTCATGTATATCTTTATACATCCCCTTACCCTCTATGAGAAAATCAGGTATGTTTACTAATACTTTGACCCAAGGAAGTAATTCATCTATCTCCCTACGATATGAATTCAGAGGGTTTTTAAGTTCAGGAATCTCCCTTTCCCCTATCTCATTCAATGCCCGATACCATCTAGTTAAAGTAAAATCTCTATCTAGAATATTAGGAGGTAATAAATTTAATAGCCCTTCCATGTCTATCTTTGAATATAACAAAATTGTATCTGACATACCTGCGATCACTGCCTTATCCACTATGGGCATACTAGAGAGTTTGTCCAATCCATCAAATAATACAACTAAATATCCCGCAAGGTTTCCACTATCTACAGTAGATACATATAGTGGCTTTAAAGGTCGTAAAGTTCTAGTATCATACCAGTTATAAATATGACCATTCCACTTTTCCATATTATTTAAAGTATATATAGTGCCTTCTGTCCTCTCTACAAGTTCTAAAACACCAATATAACCTAAATCTTGAGCAGCTAAATTAGCCATAAGTGAAAGTCCTATATTAGTAGGTGAGGTCCTGTGGGCCAATCCCATATGTGGATCATATTGATAATTATCAGGAGGCAACCAGTTATCCGTCTCTGTGACAAAGTCTTCAAAATACTTCCATATTCCACGAGCAATTATACGTACTGTATTTAAATCGTGGTCTTTCAGCTTCATTATCCTACTTACACTAGCTCTACTTATGGAATATGCTACCCATGGAGCGATTATCCAGAGCAAACCTAGACTTAATCCAAGTATCTTAAATGCATGTGGTATAAATATGGTAGCTAGCACTTCCACTATACCTATTACAATAGAAGGTCGCATCTTACTGCGAAAATCATCTAGACTGCCTGTGAACTTTTTCTCTGTATCTGCCGCCGTCATCCATTCAAGCATATTCTTATGAGTAAAATAAACCCTTATAAGGGTACGCACTACTGCATCTAGCATAAGATAACCTTGATAAGCCATAAACACTATTGTTAAAACTGTCTGCCAAACACTTGAAGAGAGTTCTCGAAATATTTCTCTCATTCTAACATGTTTACGCCAATTTTGATAATAATCTATAAAAAATCCCAACACATCTAATACAAAAGGATAAATAATAACCGCAGTAACCAGCATCAACCAGTATTTCGATCCTATCAGTAGATTGAGTGAGGCTAATATGGATATCAAAAGTAATGTGGGATATATTAGACTCCTCCTCATATTATCTAGTATTTTCCACTTAGATAGGGAAGATATGGGGTTTTTGATTAATTCCCCTCTACTATTTTTTACCTTATTACCAATCCATGGTATAAGTTGCCAGTCACCCCTTACCCATCTATGTTGCCGCATAGCATATGCCATATAGTTAGATGGATATCCATCTATGAGTTCTATATCAGTAGCAAGCCCTGCTCTTATATAGGCTCCTTCTAAAAGGTCATGGCTGAGTACAGTATTCTCGGGTATAGCTTTAGACAATACGTGGTTAAAAATATCCACATCATATATGCCTTTTCCTGTAAATATACCCTCTCCAAATAGATCTTGATATACATCTGATACAGCAGTTGTATATGGGTCAATTCCCACCTGGCCCGAATATTTTAATGAAAAAAACGATTGCGTAGCACTCTCTATTGATACGCCTATCCGAGGTTGTATAATTCCATATCCCTCTGTAACTAATGTACCTTCATTATTCAATATGGGCCTATTCAGAGGATGACTTAATGTGCCTATAAGTTTCTTTGCTGCATCTCTAGGTAGACATGTATCCGCATCTAAGGTTATTACATACTTAATATGGGGTAATATATTTAAATTACCTTCTTGTATATAATAGCTTGTATCTCCTGCACCCCTAAGTAATCTATTAAACTCCACTAGCGCTCCGCGCTTTCTTTCCCAGCCCATCCATAAATTTTGAATAGTATTAAATTGTCTATACCTGTGGAAGTAAAAAAATGTATCAGCACCATATTGGGCATTCAATTCTTTAATAGATTCTATTGCAGTACTTACTATGGATTCATCGTTTGACTCATTTTCCCTTTCTCCATCTTTGTAATCTCCAATTAGAGCAAAATGCAGATATTTCTCCCTATTTGCAAGATAAAATACTTCCAACTGTTCAACTAGTTCCTTCACCCCTGATTCACTAGTTAAAAGTGCAGGAATAACTACCATTGTTCTAAATTTTTCAGGTATTCCATCTTTAAGTTCCAAACGCGGCAGCATAGTAGGCAGGTATATACGGGTAATTATCCAATTATATATTCCAATTACTATAGTACTAAATGGTATAAGTGATAAAAGTACATATAACACTGTGTCAATCAAAAAATATTCCTTTGGTATTCCTATTAAATACAAGAATATCCCCATTAGTACTAAAGTCAAACATATAATTCCCCCCATATATAAATTTACATCTTTTGCGATTCTTTTTTCTTCTATAGCTAACTCCTGCTCTAATAGTCTTTTTCCCTTCCCTATTAAATAATAACCCACATGACTATATCTAATATCTTCATATAGATTCCCTTTCTCGCGACTGAGTTTTAGAGCTATATCTGCAACAGCTATTTCGCTACATTTACCCCTACTTGATAATCTTTCCACCGCCTTCCTATAGTAATCACGTGAAGTAAATTCCATTTCAGCATATATATTAGCCGGATCTTTTCGAAGTATTCTATCTACCTCAGATAGATCTTCAAATAGCTCCTCCCACTTAATCCCTGAAATAAATTTTAGAGAAGTTATTATATTACCTATTGAAACTTTTGCCTCCGTCTGATTTTTATATTCCTGTTTAATTATCTCCTCCGCACTAGTTCCCTGCTTTATGAGTCTTTTGTCTATATACTTCAATATAGTTGCTCCATCTGCACCATTATCCCTCAATATTCTAAGGAGTCGTTCAATATATGCAGGCTGTAGAGAACTAAGCATCTTGTCATGGGCAGCAAGCACATTATCCAACTGAGATTGGGATATACTATAAGCTCTTAATAATTTATGTGCCCATTCCTCACCTTTTTTTTGCATCTCCTGAATATTAACTATATCTAATGCTTTATCCTTTATAATATCTATGAGTACTATCTTTATCATAGTGGGCATAGCCCAAAGCTCCGACATGGTAAGCAAGGTTTCTTCTTGGTATGCAGCTAAAAATTCACATATATTATCCCTGTCTAATCTACCATCCGTCCAGTCTACAATTGCACTTGCAACTGCATACACTCGAATAACACCTTGTAAGCCCTCTCCTGTTAAAATAGGTAAGGTCTTTAGGTATTTTCGTGATAGATTGTAACGTATTTCCTTCATATGTTCTTCTACAATGTAGAAATTATCTACAAACCACTCTGCTGCAGGAACTACATTAGTCCTCAAGCGAATATCTTCACCTATAGCTTTATAACTTTGAACAAGTAAACTATTACACTTTTTTATATTAGGAAAAATAGATGTTCTCATTGAACCTTGTCTTATGTCCCCATGACTTTTTGCAATTTCTCGTGCCTGTTGTCTCAAAATTTCAATATCCAATATACTGCCTCTCCTTTGTAAATACACATATTCCTATACTAATTATGTGCTTTTTTTTAATATGGATACATATTATTATCCAAATAATATATAATAGCTGGAAATGTATACCTGAAAGGGGCGTATCTCATAATTAGTATCCCTTTTTACTCTATTTTTATGCTAAAAAATCATAGCAAAAACTATGATTGACAAATATTTTGAATCTCTTGAAATATTTGATTTAATCCCAAATATATGTTTATAATATGCCATACGAAAATATTATAGTAGAAAAGGAGTTAGAGAGTTGAACATCAGAAATAGAACAAAATTCAAAATCCTTATTACATTGTTTATCACAGCATTAATCTTTATACCTGCCTGTGATCTCATATCTGACATGGATGAGACCTATAATAGAATCTCAGGCAATATTGATGTGTATTTTATTGATGTGGGTCAAGGAGATAGTATATTCATACACACACCTGATGACAACACAATACTAATAGATGGTGGCGAAACCACGCAGGGTGAAAATGTACTAAATTTTCTTAAAAAGCATGGTATAGAATATTTAGATGTAGTTGTGGCAACACATCCCCATTCAGATCATATCGGTGGATTAGTAACAGTCATAGAAAATATGGACATAGGATCCATATATATGCCCAAGGTAATACATAATACCAAAACTTTTGAAAAGCTTGTTCTTGCTGTCAAAGAAAAGGAGCTAAAATTTAAACCTGCATATGCTGGAGTTGATATACCACTAGACGATATAAAAGCTTGTTTTATAGCTCCTGAAGAAAAGGAAACATATGAAGATCTAAATAATAGTAGTGCAGTATTAAGGCTTACATATGGAGATATATCCTTCCTCTTTGCAGGAGATGCAGAAGCTGAATCAGAAGCAAGTATGCTAGCTAGTGGACAAAATCTTCAAGCCCAGGTATTGAAAGTTGGTCATCATGGTTCTTCTAGTTCCACTACTGAAGAGTTTTTAAACGCGGTAAGTCCAAAATATGCTATTATAAGCTGTGGAAAGGGAAATAAATACGGTCATCCCCATGAAGAAACAATAGAATTATTAGAAGAATTTGGGATTTCTATACATAGAACAGATATAGAAGGTACTATACACTTTACATCTGATGGCAATAAAATTGATTTAAAGTGAGGTGTTTCTAATGAAGAGAGCTATCATAGACAGGTTTGAAGGCGATTTTGCAATATGTGAAATGGAAGATGGCAGTTTCTTAGACATAGATATCCATATTATACCTGAAGATGCATCAGAAGGAGATGTCATAATAATATGTGATGATTGCATACAGATAGATGCAGAAGCCACAGACCGCCGGCGAAAACATATAAAAGAGCTTATGAAAGATATGTGGGATGAATAATATATCCAAGGTTTTGATAACATCATAGTTATAGGCTAATTGATTCATATAACTATGCTTTCAAAACTCTATTTACAAAATACCCATCGAATTAAGAATTGATAGATTCTAAAGCTTTTATTCTACCGTTTGGTAGAATAAAAGCTTTAGGTATCCTAGCTACATATCTATTTCTTCTCTATGTTTAAGTCCAAAGAGATTTTCTATAGAGACCATAAATACTATACCAGTACCCGGTTTATCTAAATGACCGGCTTTTATTATTGCCTCTTGTATAGGCTCTGCCTTATTACTATCTGTCACAATGAGTATTATCTCCTTAGACGATTCGATGTGTAGATTAAAAAACTTTTGAAATTCCTTCTCACCAGTGCCTCTACCATAAACTATAGTAGCTCCTTCAGCGCCGGCCTCCTTCGCCTTCTCCACTATAAACTCTGCCTTGCCTCGCTCGACTATAGCCAATATGGCCTTATCCGTCAATTCCATTTCAAAATCCTCCTATTGCATAATTATACCTAATATCAATACTGTTAATACAGACCCCATAGAGGTAAGTCCTATTATACCAAATCCATTTAAAAGTGGATCAACTTCTCCTAAAACTTTAGCAAGTCCTACTGCAAGAGCCATGTTTATAGGTATATTTACAGGACCTGTAGTGGCACTTGCAGAATCAAAGGCAATTGCCACATATTCATCTGGTGCAAAATATAGAAGTACTATAGCCAGAGTTAATAGAGGTAGCATAACCTTTTTAGTAGGAATATTATTTAATATCTTTGCAATCCCAATTGCAAGACCTAATCCAAACCCTATAGCCACGGTGTTTATAAGGACCTTATGAGGTATTGCCCCAACTGATATCTCCTCAACCTCAAGCGCAAGAGATTCTAGTGCAGGTTCCACTAGCGTAGAGGCATATCCCAATAAAAATGCAAATAATACTATGAAATATTTCTTTTTTAATATAATTATATTTTGTCCCACATTCTCTCCAAGGGGAATAAGTGCATTTGTAACACCTCTTAAAAAGACATGGAGTCCCAAAACGCTCAATATACAACCTAACACAAAAACTTTCACATTCTCTATGGGCTTTTTTAACACAAACAACTGAAATATTATAAGTATAGCCATTAGGGGGATAACATTTTTTGTAGTTCCCCATAAATCTCTAAGTATATCCGAAAACACATTAGCTCATTCCCTTCTTTTTATTTAAGCTATATACTATTACTTGACTGATTGGAACATATGTACAGATGTTAGAATATGCATATATATTTGATTATGCCAATAAATTTTCATTTTGTCAATTCGACGTTGACTTTTTCAAAAAATAACATATAATATATAACACCACTTAATACAAATAATAATTGGTATAAGATAACACTATGCAAGACAACTTAAAAAGCTGAAAGAATATCATTAAATCCAATGGTAAGATCTAGGTAAGAATTATGAAAGGAAGTTTTCCAGATGACTATATTAGCCCTTTGCATAATTATATCGGCAATAAATTTTATATTTTTTATCTATTTTAACCAGAGCTTTTGGTTTAGCGCTGGCTATTTGTCATGGAATAAAATAACTTTCAAAAGGTCAAATATATAATGAGATAAGTCAATAATTTTTACCACAGGACTCATTATATGGGTCTTTTTTTTATATCAAAATATAAAGGAGGTTAAGATAATGGTTATAGTTATGAAGCCGTCTGCCACAGATAGAGATATAAAATCCGTGTGCAATAAACTAGAAGGCTATGGCTGCACCATTCAAAAAGTTCAAGGGATAAACTACTGCATACTCGGACTCATCGGTGATACAAGCAGGGTTAGTACGGATCAGATACAGGCCATGGATTGTGTCCACAAAGTAATGAGGGTACAAGATCCATTCAAGAGAGCCAATAGATTATTTCATCCAGAAGATACCATTGTGGAGGTAGAAGGTAGATTAATTGGTGGAGGACATCTAGCCATAATCGCAGGTCCTTGTTCTGTAGAAAGTGAAGAGCAGATATTAGATGTTGCCCAGCAGGTAAAAAAAGCAGGTGCTCATTTCCTCCGCGGAGGAGCATATAAACCACGAACCTCGCCGTATAGTTTCCAAGGACTTAGAGAAGAAGGCTTGAAACTTTTAAAATTGGCAAAAGAGAAGACAGAGCTTCCCATAGTAACCGAAGTCATGTCTACACAACACGTTGAATTAGTTGCTAAACATGCTGATATACTCCAAATTGGTGCCAGAAACATGCAAAATTTTGAATTGCTAAAAGAAGTAGGAAAAATAGATAAACCGGTTCTATTAAAACGGGGAATGTCAGCTACTATCCATGAGTTTTTAATGTCTGCAGAATATATAATGTCAGAAGGAAACGAAGATGTTATTCTCTGTGAACGAGGTATAAGGACATTTGAAACATATACCCGAAACACCCTAGATATAAGCGCAATACCTGTCATAAAACAACTCAGTCACTTGCCCATAATCGTAGATCCAAGTCATGCATCAGGTAGATGGGAGCTTGTGGAATCTCTATCGAAGGCAGCTATTGCTGCCGGCGCTGATGGGCTCATGATAGAGGTGCACAATGACCCTGAAAATGCGAAAAGTGATGGAGAAGAATCTTTAAAACCTGAACGTTTTGCCAAACTAGTAAAAAATATAGAGAAAATTGCCATTTTAGAAGGAAAAATAGTATACTAGTATTATAGTTATTGATATGACAAGGGAGGTAGTTTTGATATGAAGACCATTGCCTACCAGGGAATTCCTGGCTCTTTTAGCCATCAGGCTGCCTGCACTTATTTTGGAAATAATATAAAACTCATATCAAAAGATAATTTTGGTGGAGTATTTGAAGCAGTAGAGCGTGGGGAGGTAGAATGGGGTATACTACCAGTTGAGAATTCATCCATAGGTGTGATATCTAAAGTATTTGATCTGCTATATGAATATGATTTGAACATACAGGGAGAACTATATTTAGAAGTACAACATAATCTACTTGTCCTTCCTAATACCAGATTAGAGGATATAGATGAGGTATATTCCCATCCACAAGCTATAGAACAATGTAGTCAGTTTTTATCGCAACACTTAAATTGGAAGGTAATTCCCTTTTTTGATACGGCTAAAAGTGCAGAATGGGTAAAAAAACAGGGCTGGTTTAGATATGCTGCTATTGCCAGTGCAGAAGCTGCAAAACTCTATGATTTAGATATACTCGTCAAAAATATACATGATAATCCATTGAATTACACGCGTTTTATTATTATAAACAAAAAAGAACAGATAGATAGTGCATGTAATAAGATAAGCATGATTATTACTTTGCATCACGAGCCAGGTTCCTTATATAAAGTAATAGAACATTTTGCTCAAAACGAATTTAATATGCTCAAAATTCAATCTAGACCCATAATGGAAAAGCCTTTTGAATATATGTTCTATATAGATTTTGAAGGGAATCTATATGACAGAAAAACGGAAAAGATGTTAGAAGATATAAAGGAACACTGTGCGGATTTTAAGATCATAGGTAATTATAAGGCAGGGGTATTCAATCATGTCCTTTAAACTCCTCAGCGTACTGTGCGAATGTTATTGCCATATTCCTCAATAATATAGTGAAATATTGTGAGTTTTTAACCATTCGCAGTTTGATAAATAAAATAAGAGTTGAAGTATACATTCTTGATATATGGGAAACTTGGGTATAGAATGGAATATGCAAATTTAAATGTACACTGAGGAGAGTGATTTTATTGTCAAATTGTGATAATTGTCCAAGTAAGGAAGGCTGTACATCACAAGAAAATTGTACCATAGAAAATAATCCCTACAACCATATAAAATGTGTGATAGGGGTAATGAGTGGTAAAGGCGGTGTTGGTAAGTCTACTATATCAACTATGCTGGCACGTACACTGAATGTAAGGGGACATAGTGTAGGGATTATGGATGCAGATATTACAGGCCCTAGTATACCAAGACTTCTCAGTATAGAAAATACAAAAGTTCGTGGTTCTGAACTCGGTATAATACCTGTGAAGTCGCCTGAAGGGATTGAAGTTATCTCATTGAACCTCTTCATGGAGGATGAAGAACAACCTGTCATATGGAGGGGGCCTTTAATCGCCGGCGCTGTCAAACAATTTTGGACAGATGTATTATGGGGAAATCTTGACTATCTAATAATAGATCTACCTCCTGGAACAGGAGATGTTGCACTGACTGTTATGCAATCTATTCCAATAAATGGCATGGTAATGGTATCTACGCCTCAGGATATGGTATCCATGATAGTGGCCAAATCAATAAATATGGTGAAAACTATGAATATTCCCATATTAGGTGTAGTGGAAAACATGAGCTATATGATATGTCCACAATGTGGTAAAAAAATAGATATATTCGGTGACAGCAATATAGACATTTTTCTAGATAGACAAGATATTAAACTTCTTGGCAAATTGCCTATGAGCAAAGATTTAGCATCTGTAGCCGAAAATAATGAAAACAATATGCAAAATGATATAATAAATACCTTTAATTCGATTATCGACAAAATAGATAGTAGTTTGAATTTATAAAGATATATATTATATAAAAGGAGAAAAAG